>Ga0326514_10000358_pt1 | contig 31380 bp, 30 predicted proteins | sample 3_2548_0518_D_FD_203653 | JGI IMG/M metagenome (GOLD analysis project Ga0326514, IMG submission 203653) | Bovine rumen microbial communities from UC Davis, California, United States - 3_2548_0518 | ecosystem: Host-associated > Mammals > Digestive system > Stomach > Rumen | place: USA... | reverse complement strand
AACACAATAATGTATAGAGATGAATATGACTTAGATTGGAGTTGGCAATTATTGAGATTGCCTAAAGATGTTGAGATTATCTCTGATGCAGAAAAAGCTAAAGAAATTTTAAAGGTAAAGGATTAAACAATGATAAGCGATTCAGAATTATGCAGAGTGGATGAATTTGTTTCAAAAGTAGTGGTGTTCGCAAAACAATATCCCGAATTTAAACACAATGTTTATTCAACTGATGTACCTTATCAACCTTTTAACGAAGTGATAAATGTAGTGTTTACAGCACCAAACGGCAAAGAGCAAGTTGGATTCTTGATGATGATAGATAGCGTTTATAATCCTTATGGTGAAAAAGAATTTAATGCTGAACTCTATAAAACAGTTATAGACAACCTTAACTGTGAATTTAACAAAATTTTATCGGAGAAAAAGAATGTGTGATTTGGCTGATTTAAAAAAACGAGTTGTGGAGTATTATATTAATCATCCATATACTGATTACAATGTTTATTTTATAGAATATTGGAGGGGAAGTGGATTATTCTTCTGTCACAATATGACTGGTAGGTTTGTGGTGACATTTTGTGATGGTTTTGTTACAAGGGAATTTTCTTGTTATGTTGGTGCTTGTTGTGATGATGCCTGTGACCGTATTATTGACGATATACGGAAAGCATTAAAACAAGGCATGAAAAAACATTGGATAGAAAAGTGGCAAAAAGGGCAAAATAGGAACGAGAGAGAATAAAGGATGAAGATAAGAAATGAAAGTTATGTAGATTTTTATAATCTTACTGTCGGGGAATTATTAAACTTGTATGAGGATGAAAAACTCGTTGTGAATGGGTTTATATTCTTTCCTGAAACTTATGTAAGAGAATTAAAATCAGCAGAGTTACGATGCTTGTTTGATATAGACTCATTCAAAGAGATTTTTGAGAAATTCCCATATCAAAAACTTAAAGAGGTACGGTGGGATGTTCAAGAACGTTTTAAGGCATACTCTAAGAAAGGCGTTTGCGTTATGTATATAAATCACGAGTGGGTTACACTTGTTGATGGCGAGACATTACATTACATCAAACGAGTTAATTTCGATTGTGCAATCAGAACGATTACAGGGAGTGAGATAATTGTATGATTGAGTTTAGCGAATTTAAAAAGGCAGTATGTAACTTTTACAGACAGCACACGCATTTACATTATTGGATTTATGTTGATGATTATTGGCAAGATATTGTGGTTAGGTTTAAAATAGATAACGTTGCAATAGTCTATTTCTATGAATTAAGCACTGAATACATAAATATAGAACAGCGAAATAAAAAAGCTGAAATGCTGATGAAAGAAATTAATAAAGACTTACAAGGGATTAAAAATGAGTGCTAATAAAAACATATCACTACCGATATATGAACTTCATACAGATTTACCGAAAGAGGCACAGGGACTAATCTCGGACATTGTTGAATGTTATCAAAACAACACACCTTGTAATCTAGTAATAGAACAAAGTTTTGATTTTAAAAGAGCTATTTATATTTCAACAGAAACACGTAATATTCGTTTTAGCTTAATGACCGAAATTATTACTAATTATAGTGAACAGATAGCACACTGGGTAAGCTACTTAACACGAACCATTGATGCTGATTACATCATAGAAGATGATGGCAATATTTTGGAGAAATAATAAAATGAGTGAGTTTTCTGAAATTGTTTGTGTAATGGACATAGTGCCAATGGCAAGTAATGAAGTGCTGTTCATAAACGAAGCAGAATTTAAACCTTTTGAAAAGCTGTCTGAAATGCGTGGCGGTAGTTTAGGCTTGCTGACAGGTATGCTTAAATCAGAATTTGAACAGCAACACGTTAAGTCCGTTTTAGCCGAAAAGGTTGATAAACATTTACGAAATTTAGTACGTAGAGGTTTTTACGTTGCGATTGTAGGTGATAGATTTGTAAAAGTTTACAAGGAGTAATTATGAGCAAGGTCTATGCTGTGTATCATTGTTGGTCAGAGTTCTATTACAATGCCATAGATTGGAAAGAAGAACTGATTTGCTGTTTCGATTCTTTAGAAAAAGCTGAGGAGTTTAAAGCAAAATACAGTTTGCCATATGACGAAAGTCCGTGGGCATTACAAAAAGGGCAGATAAAGATTAAAGAATTGCCTACAAGTTATGACGAAAAAAAGTTGTGGTGGCTAGAAAAACCAAAGCCAACTAAAACTGTAAAACAAGCAACACGAGAAGAACTTGAAAAATTACCAAAGAGTAATATTCCTATGTTTTTTGAAATTAGTGAAGATGAAGTAGAGTTTAACAAGGAGCAAACAAATGAAACTGAAAAAGCTGTTTAAAGAGTTTGATAAAAATATGTTAAAACGAAGAATTGTGGCAATTTATTTGTATGACGATAATGTGTTCACTGGCATGGTATCAGACATTCCTGATGATTTAAAAGACAAAGTGGTTAGAACATGGTGTAACATGTTAGAGGTTAACCCTATTATACAAGACAGGTGTTGCGATGAAGATGTGAACGGTGTCAATGTTGAAATGGTTTTAACAGTGTTTCTTATTGACGAAAATTAAAAGTGTGGTAAGATAGATAGTTACCAACACGATTTTTTAAGGTTGCGTTTGCAACCTTTATTTTTCTAAAGGTGATATTATGAAAGTGATTAAAAGAGACGGGACAAAGGTTGATTTTGATCCTGTTAAAATAGAACGGGCTGTTCTAAAAGCATCTGTCGCTGATGAACCAGTACGTGATGCAATCAACGATGTAGTTGCTATGTGCCAATGTGAGTATCGCATAGGCGATTTAAGCGTTGAACGTATTCAGGATATGGTCGAGATTGCACTCGGTCATGCTAATTGCACCAATACATTACGTAATTACGCTCATTACAGAGAGCATAGAGCCAATGTCAGAGATGTTAATGCTATCTTATCTGATATTTACCAAAAACAAGATAGTTCTATTCTGAATGAAAACGCCAATATTGACGGTGAGACAAACTGTGCAAAGCGTGATTTTATTGCTAGTGAAATCTGCAAACAGTGGGCTTTGACACATTATCTTCCAAAAGAAATTGCCGATGCTCATATCAAAGGCGAAATCTACATGCACGACCTTGGTTTTTCACCAGCAGGAGGTTACATCAACTGTTGCCTCGTTAACATCAAGGATATGCTAGAAAACGGCTTTGTAATGGGTACTGCTCACATTACCACGCCTAAGTCAATCAGAGTGGCTACAAACGTTGTTTCACAAATCATCACGGCAGTATCTTCACAGAATTATGGTGGAACGACTGTAAACCGCATTGACGAGGTGCTTGCTCCGTATGTAGAAAAGACTTACGAAAAGTATTGTAATGAAGTTGAAGAAGATTACGATTATGCAACTGCCGAAGATATTAAAAACATCGCTATGAAACGCACCGAAAAAGAATGTGAGGATGCGTTTCAGCAGTTGGAATATTCCATCAACTGCTCTCACAACAGTCATGCTCAAGTTCCATTCGTGACATTAGGTTTTGGATTAGGCGAGAGCGAATGGGCAAGACTGATTCAGAAGTGGATTTTAAAGACGAGAATAAAGGGATTAGGTGTTGAACGTAAGACAGCGATTTTCCCTAAGTTGGTATTTGCGTTAAAGCGTGGATTGAACCTAGAACCACAAGATCCTAACTATGATATTAAGCAACTCGCACTTGAATGTAGTGCAAAGCGAATGTACCCTGATATTTTATCGTATGATAAAGTTGTTGAGGTAACTGGTGGTTTTAAATCACCTATGGGTAAACTTTAAAAACTGCTCATGTAAAACCTATCTAAACGGTGGAACTCTCTCTGAGACAATACCGTACTAAGGATAAGAAGATGTTAAAAAAGATTGTTGGATATGAAAGATATTATGTAAACGAAAACGGTGAAGTGTTTTCTGTTAAGAAAAACAAAACCATTAAAATTTGTCAGTGGTTAGGCACTACTGGATATTACAAAGTTTGTTTACATAAAAACAACAAGCGTTATGAACATTATGTTCACCGTTTGGTTGCAGAAGCATTTGTGCCTAATCCAAACAATCTGCCACAGGTCATGCACAAAAACGATGTAAAAACCGATTGTCGTGCTGAAAATTTGACTTGGGGTACAAATCAGCAGAATACCGCTGATGGTTATAAGCATGGTTGTTATAAGTTCAAAGAACGTTGTCATAAGGTTCAGGCTGTTCACAAAATTACAAAAGAAGTGCTTGTATTTAAAAGCATTAGACAGTGTGCGGATCAGCTTGGGTATAACAGAAAATGTCTTACGATGGTGTTGAAAAAAGAACGTGATAACAATTATGATTATGAATTTTCTTATCTAATGTCTAACGACTAATCGTGATGAATGTAGCGATGTAGGGTGCAAGCAAATGGCACTCGAAATGGTAGGCACTAGAAATAGTGAAGATATAGTCTGAACTGTATAGCGATATACAGCAGTTCATTGGAGAACGGATATAATGTTGCGAATTATATTGAACAAAATGTGTAGAAGTTTCTTAGGCGAATGGGAAAACGAAAAAGGCGAACGTGTGTATGATGGCCGTTGGAACTGTGGAGTCGTGAGCGTAAATCTTCCTCGTATTGCCTTGCAGTTAAAAGCAATAGATAGTGATATTTATGGTCGCATGAATGAATATCTGTGTGAGTTAGATAGAGTATGCGAATTAGCTCATAGAGCTTTACAGGTTCGCTTAAAGAGGTTAAAGTCAGTACAAGCAAAACAAGCACCTATCTGTTGGCAGTATGGAGCATTGTTACGCTTGCAACCTGACGATTACATTTATCCTTACATAGCCGATGGTAGAGCGAGTGTATCTTTAGGTTATGTAGGTGTAAACGAGGCTGTTCACGAAGTATTTAAAACAGACGAAAGTTTGATTGATAATCCTGAAATGCAAGAGTTTGCTGAAAGTATTGTTCGATTAATGTCAGACAAATGCAAGGAATGGAAAAAAGCCGAGGGTTTAGGTTACAGCCTGTATTCAACTCCTAGCGAATCCTTGTCTCACACTTTTGAGAAAAAGGATAGAGCAGAATTTGGTGTTGTGAAGAACGTTACTGATAAGGAATACTACACAAACTCATTCCATTTAGATGTGCAAGTAAAAACTGATCCTTTCAGTAAGATTGATTTTGAGTCTCCTTATCCTCAGTGGGCTAGTGGTGGATTTATCAGTTACGTGGAAACACCTAACATGATTCACAACTTAAAAGCACTGGAAACATTATGGGATTATGCGTATGACAAAGTTCCGTATTTTGCTATCAATTCACCGATAGATAGTTGTACGTGTGGATTCATGGGTGAGAGCGAGTTCAAAGACGGACATTTTGTATGCCCTAAATGTGGAACAAGCGATCCTCAGAAGTTACATGCAATCCGCAGAATTTGTGGCTAAACCTACAAAATGGTCACATTAAACCTTGCTAATTCGGTGGAACTCTGCTAGAAATAACAGACAATACCGAGCTAGATTAAACAGAATTTGTGTTTAATCGAGTGTAACGACCAACCCTGATGAATGTAAGGGAGTAGTGAACAATCGCTAATGGTTCACGAAATACAAGGCAATACGAACGTATTGAAGATATGGTCTGCTCTACATGGTGACATGTAGCAGTTACTTTGAGTAACGGGCATAAACTTGCGAATTATGCTGAACACAAGAATTTAGGTGAAATAAACTCAAGACCTGTAAACAAGGGTAAATTAGATGAGTTTAGCAAACGTGTTAAACATTGTTAAAAGTTGTGGTATAATGTTTCTGTAAATCAGTCAAAAAGACAAAAAGTTAAAGCCTATCATTCAGACATATTGGCGTATTCTGATGATAGGCTTTTTTGTTACTTGGAACTGTGCTTGTACCGTTGGCTTTTCTGCATGAGTATAAGTCTTACTTCTGGATCTGTACTACACCTTAGATTCTTTCTTACTGTTCCCAACGCAAGACCAAAATGATCACATATATCCTGCGTTTTTGCGAACCATTGATCTCCTATTTGCACACCTTTCTTTTCTTCTAAGAGGATAGATAAACTTTCAACAGCATCAAAACCTTTGTTCATCATTGTTCTTAATTTGTAAATGCTTATACCTAGTTTTTGGCAAGCGTCTGTTCTGTTTAGATAAGTTTCTCCGTTAAAATGAATTGTATGGTGGAAACGTTTGGTATTAGTTATAGCCTCCTCTAAGCTCATGCCGTTTCTTAATCGTTTAACTATACAGGTATAATGTTTTTTCATTTTTAACTGTTTGCATAAAACATTTATGTTTTTAAAAGTTTTTCCATTATAAACAATTTTTCCCCTAGAGGGCGTTGTTAATGCCTGTTCTAAAGACATGCCATGTTCCATTCTATATGTTACGGTGTAAGGGAAGTGTCCGTAATGCTTACACATAACAGTAAAATTCTGAAATTCGTTTCCTAAATGGTCTTGAGTTTTTGTACCAAGTCTCATAATATCTCCTTAAATAAAAAAGCCCTATAACGTATATTATAGGGCTTGAGTAAAAGTTAGTCAAGAGGTTTTATACAACCACTCTGCTAATAGTATAAATAACATGATCGTCAGGAAGTTCATTGGTACGTGTTGCACACTGTTGTTCATTATAAGAAACGAACTTTCCATTATTGCTGTTTTTACTGAGCAGAATACAAACTTTATCGTCAGGCAGATTAGACAGCACGTACAGTAGATATTCTGAATTAAAAGCAGTTTCATACAAGTCTGTATTACTTTCTATTGTGATACAATCTTCTGCTTCTTCGTGTTTAGAGTTTTTACTTTGGATATACAGTTCGTTACCTTTTACCACGAGAGAGACAGCTTTATTTAAATTATTTGCAGTAACGGCAACACGTTTAATAGATTCTGCAAAATCGTCTTTATCCACAATCAAACGAATATCAGCATTAAAGTCGATAATAGGTTTTACATTAGGGAACTTAGCGTCAATCAAAACGGAAGTCATGGACACTCCGTCAATATCCAAAGACACGGCCTGTTTATACACTCTCAAACAAGCTGTTGGTTCTTCTGCGTTTTTCACCAAAGTAGAGATAACATCAATGGTTTTTTTAGGAATAATTATTTCAGTTACGTCTGTATTGGAAATGCCAGAGGAAGTCTTTGTAAAAGCCATCATGTAGCCATTACTTGAAACGACTTCGATTTTATCCTCAAAAAATACTATATTTAATCCTTTTAAAAATGCACGATAGCTATCTGCCGATACACAGTTTTTAGTAAGTTCTATTACGGCAAAAAGGTCTGCTGTTTTAAAAGTTGCAGAACACAAGGTATCTGTTGGCAACTGAATATTAGGAAAAAGCTCTGCGTTTAACATCTGTAAAGTATTTTTAAACCTACCACTTGTGATAACAACTCTATCGTTCTCATTAGTTTTGATGCATATCTTTTTGGTCTTGTCTAATTTTTTGACAACATCACAAAGCATTTTAGCGTTGACACAAACAATGCCGTCAGCATTATCGTCAGCAATATCAATTTCTATATCGGTAGATAACACTACTTCGCCATCGGTACAGGTAAGAGATAACGTATCTTCCTGCACTTGCATGTGAACACAGCTAGTTACATCTGCCTTACCCACGGCAGGTAACACTTTGTTTAATCCTGTTAATAAATCTGATGGAAAAATATTAAGTTTCATAACAATCCTCTATTTGTTTAAAAATCTTTAAAAATAGCTCGCAACCATTGTTTTTGATCATCGGTCATATTATCAACAAATATATTGATAATATAAAAATCTTTAATAATATCAAATTGGTCTGTTTTGTTACAAGGTTCATATCTGTAACAGAAATTTATGACGTATCGTTTTATTCCGTCATTGTTGTTAGAATGTTTTTTAGCTAATCTCCATGTAAAGAAATTACGATGCCCCCAAAACCCCATATAGTTTTTGCTAGGAGATATAAAGAAAAGCTGAACATATTGATTTTCTAAAACAAAGCCGTCAATAGTAGGTTCTCTCTGCACCCAAGAAATGATCTCGCTTTCGTCAAAAAAATAACCTTTTAGATCATCCATTCTTTCAGGAATATCAAACATCGATGCAAAGCACTCTAAGTATTCCTCATTACTTAGAAATTTATTTACAACATCAGTAAATTGTAACTGGTAAAACATTTTATCCCTCTTTACAAAAGTAACATTTTGTATAATATCTCAAATCGTTTTTGTTGACAATGTATTGTATCTTTTTGCTTAATAAAGATGTGTCTAAGTTCTGCGAGATTTTTCTTTTGTTCTGCTGTAAAATAAACAGGTGGCTTAAACAGAATACTCGGCATATCTGATAGCATATTGATAAACTGTTCATAAGCTGTATTACTATCTAATGGATAAAAAGTAGTGACACTTTTATATGAAGTAGACAAATTTTTATCATTCACATATTCTATATTAAACTGTTTTTGCGAACAACAGTAATCCGCAAATTTGGTAATGCTGTAATTACTCCACTCATTATTTGGATTTATCACGCCACCTTTAACATACTGTGGAATATTTGATTGCTCGTATTGAGTAATTGTATGCAGAAAAATAGTAATCAGTTCAAACATACTAATGAAGTTACGCTTATATACAGTATCACATACCCCGTGATTATCGACAGATAATGATAATGTTTTATCTTCAAACATAGCACTTCTTACAGCCTGTTCAAAAGCGTTACCCTTGCTTTCGACACCTGCCAACGAACCAAACGGATTAGTTATTATAACACTTTTATAATAAGTATTGTCAAACATGCTTTCTGTACGTAAAATTCCGTCTGATAAACGTTTAGACCATGAGTATGGATTCCAATGATCACGGCAGTCAAGTTCTGTTATAGAAGACGCTTGAATAAAAGAATGACACTGTAAAGCATGAGAAATGGTAATAGCAGAATAAGTAGTCAGCAGATTATTCCCTACTGTTTTTGTAGGATTGATAATACTTTCGGGGATGCTTTTATCAGCAGAAAGATTGATGATAGTATGTGCTTTTATTTTTTGTTGTTTACACCAAGTAATAAAATCTTGGGTTTCGGCCATTATTGATAAATCAGCTTTAAAAAAACTGAACTTCCCACAGCACTGAAACCCTGTAGTATCGAAGTATCTTTTTACCTGACCATTCTCGGCATTTCTGTCTACGCCTACAACATTGTAACCGAGTCGGAGTAGAGTAACCAACAAATTAAAACCTATATAACCCAGTACACCTGTGATAACTATATTGTTTTTCATAAAATCTCCAAAAAAGTATTGACCAATGATTGTAATTAGTGTAGCATATAAAAAGTTAAAAAGCAATACGAGGAATTTATTACATGACAGACAATACAAATTTAACAGAACAGGAAAGACTTGATACCCTAAAATCAATGTCTGATGTTTTAACAAGAGACGTATCAAGACGTTTAGACGAAATTAATTCACACCTTAATGCAGTGGATTTAGCTTTAGAGGCTATTATCGAACTATATAATAAGACAATAGAGGATAGAGACGATGTGTTATTGGTTACGCTTATTAGAATAGCTAACAAGTATAGAGATCAGTTTGTGGTATGGAAACAGTTTTTGGATGAAGATACTACAATGGTGGCTGAAATCACCAAGCGTTTTTCCCGACAGGTGCAGGAAGATTAACTTTTTGAAAAATGTGATATACTATAACAAAAATCAAAATTTGTGAGGTATATCATGTTTTTTAAATTAATTACACATACAACGAATTATAAGCCAGTAACAAAGCAATATCATTTTACATATGCAAAGAATGAAAGTGATTTTGTTTACATGTTACAAAGTTGAAACAAGTGCTTATAACTATATAATAGGCGTAGCGTTGTATGGCGTTACGCCTTTTTAATTTTAAGGACAGACAATGAGTACAGATGTAGAAGATTATTATGTATGCACTGATGATAGATTTAACGACAAAAAAACAATTCGTTCTTATCACGAATGGGAGGAATTGTATTACAAAAAGATGTACCCACTGCACAAAGGGAAGAACATGAAGATGTATTTAGAGTTTGTAGAGTGGCATTATGTTTATTTAAACTACAGGTACACAAAATGATTTATCGCTTAGAAAGAGAATTTAATTATGCCGAGCATTGGTGCTGTGCTTTAACGGCAGATCAGACTATGCTTTTTGCGATTAATCAGAACAGAGAATATTTTTTTATTGACACCAGCAATAAAGACAAAGCTGTTCAGTTATTATCGAATTTTGTAAACAACAAAAACATTTTCTTATCATGGGATATTAAAGTTAATTTATGGTGTAGAGAAAAGTTTAACATTATGCCGATAAACCTGTTGTTGTTTACGCTGGCCAAAAGAATTTCATATAAGCTGGCATGTTGCAGAGCAGGGCTTGAACGCATAAGTGTTGCAGACAACGATAAAAACAACTGTGCATTACAGGCACAAAACATATTAAGCATATACAGAGATCATTTATATGAAAAAGTTTTTATGATTTTGTCTTTAAGCAAGGAATATAAAATCAATTTCATAAACACGAATCCTAGTGCAGTCATAGAGAAGATACCGAATATAAAAGTAGCGTATAAAACGCCACAAAAGAGATTTTTTTATAAAGCACCTGATTCTATTAATTTTGTAAATCCTGTATTACAGAGAGTGTTTGAGCAGATCACAAGTAATGAGTTTATTGTGCAAGGGAACACCATTACCCATGCGTACTTACCACAAAAGCTAGACCTTAATGGAGTAAGTGTCAAGATAGGTTTTGGAGGGATGCATGGTTTTAGCGATAGTGGTTTATATAAAACAGGAGAGAGTGTAGAAATAAATGATTATGATGTTACTTCGTATTATTCGTCTTTAATTTGTAATGAACAAATACTAAAAGATATATTAGGAGAGCAATTTGTTGAGGAATACAGACGCATTGTTACGCAGAGAATACAGGCAAAACAAAGCAATCCTAGTTTGGCAAAAGGATTAAAAGAGATCATAACCTCTGTTACAGGCAAACTGAATTATCCTCAGTCAAAAATCTACAATCCACAGGCTTATATACAGCTAACATTAACAGGTCAGTTGTATATGCTGATGATAGCAGACGATTGTGTAAAGCATGGCATAAAGGTACTTTCAATAAATACTGATGGCCTAACTGTATTAGACGATGTTAATGCAACAGAGACTTCTGAAAGTATAATCAGAAAGATGGAATATATAACAGGATTTAAATTTGACAAGACAATGTTCAGTAGTTATTGCAGTCGAAACATCAACTCGTATTATGCTGTGAAAAGCAACGGAGATATAAAGACAAAAGGTTTATGCAGTGCTGATAGAAGTTTAGATAATAACAACAGTGATCTAGCAATAAACAAATTAGTGTCACAGACGCTTGTCCACGGAGGAGAACCGATGCTGTATTTAAAAACATTAAAGCCGTGTGATTTTGTTAATATAGCATGTCAGAGTTCGGGAGAGACAATAAGGTTCTACAAGGCCACTGGTTGCTCCAACAATGCGTTGTATTTCACGGATGGAACGAGAGTACCAAATTCCGAACGATGTGCCATAGTGAACGATACAGAGCCGTTACAAACGATTGTACCTAAAATAGATTATGATTATTATTTAGATAAAGCTCAAAGCGTATTAGACGGCATCTGTATAGAATGTAAAAAATTTATCAGTCCAGTTTGGTAAAAATCAAAGAGTCTAATTTGTAGAAGATACAAGCACCTATCAGTTGCCCCAAGATGATGTTATAAGCCAACTCTAACCCTAGAGCTTCAAATAACATCATAAAGGGCAACATCACAAAGCCACTTAGTATCCATCTCAAAAGATAAATACTAAAACGTTTCATAGCATCAAAACCATTTTTTTATACTCAACAGCTATAGTCATTTCAATTTTGCAACCACGAAATCTATACCAGTCTTGAGCAAAAACAACAATGTCGGCTTCTGATAGTTTTTGTATGGAAGTACCTAAACAATATACAGGGTCTTTTTTATCACCATCAGGAATAAAAGAATCTATAACGTCAACATCTGTTATTATTTCATGTAAACGCTTGATAAGTTCCTGCCGTTCTGCCTTGATTTGTTCAATGGTTTTTCCTCTCATTCCTTGCGAAATAAAAACTTTCATATTACCTCCTAAATACTAGGTTCGCTTAAAAGTTGATAACTAGGTGTATATGGAGCTGTTATTTTAGCACCGTTATAGATTTCCACTTGAGCAATACCTCTATTATATGAGTCTTGATAACTTGAACCTGCCGTTCCTAAATACACACCTGTTATTGTGGCGTTATAATTGTAACTGCTAGAGCCTGATCTGAATTTTGCACCATTTACATAAGAGTCATAGTTATATCCTGATGCTGTACGTTCTATTACAAATACAAATTCGTTTATATTATCAGGTATGACCATATAACGGAAATCTCCACCACTTTCGCTAGAACTGCTGTTAAAAAAGTCTCTTTCTGAGGATCTACTCAGTAAGCCACACCAAAGGTAAGAACCACTAAAGCCAAATTGTAATCCGTAAGTATTATTGTCTGAATAATCAGATTCAACTCTGCTCGGTGTTAAAAATCGCAGATAGTTATAAGAATAACTAGAGCTTGCATAGACTAAAAATCTAAAGGTTTTAACAGTTCCAACAGTATCAAAAACAATACTAGGTATATTGACATGTCTGCCACTATTGTTACTTTTTTGGCCGTCAGATCCCGTGGAAAGTCGATAATTTGTTGTTATTTCGTGATACGGAGCAGGTTCAACAGCCATTAAAACAGGTCTGAAATTATTGGTTAAAGCTGTCATTCCATACAATTCTTCTGAGCCGTCAACAGTACCGTTAGGAACTAAATTCCACAGAGCATCCAAATCGCTGTCAGCAGGAACAACCGAATAACGATTACCGATGCCGAAACCTGCATTAAGAGACGGAGATGGAATTTGCATCCAATATGTAGTGTCAGTAGGAAGTGCTGTCACGTTATCTTGCATACACCAATAGGCGTTGTTGTTATAAATTACAATATCATTGATAGCATAAGTATCGTTGCTATTATAAGCTCCTTTAGGAGTAACACCTTTGCTCACGCACATAAAATAGTTTGTGTTTGTTGGCAAAGTGCCAGCAGGAACACTTGTTGTTGCCGTATATAAAGAATTTTCATATACAACAAAATCATTTTTAGTATACGATGTGCTACTAGACCATAAGCGAGTGTTAAAGCCAATTTTACCTAAATTGATTGAATGAGTTTGAGTAGACATTTAATATCCTCTAGTTAAATTATTGAAAATTTTTGTAAAGCCCTTTTGATAATTCCAATAATAATAATTGCTTGTATCAGCACTGTAATAAGAGCAGTAATACAAAGCACCTTGAAACGGCAAAACTGTCATTAAATTCACAATGGAGTTCTGCATATCTGATCGCATTGGATGGTAGTTCATAACATTTGCACACCACGTATCACCAACAGCGTAACCACTGCTCGATGATGCCATGTAATCAGGGTAACTACCTTTATTATCTTTTTTGGCCATATAAACACAGTTATTATAATGCACTGTGTTTAATGCCTGATAGGTTGCTGTATTATCCCACTTTCCACTGAAAGTAGGATTGAAATAACCTATATCAATCCTAACTTGTGTCATATTATTTCCTTAAACTTCAATTAAACGATAAAGCATACCATCTTCATCAACGCCTAATTCAGTTGCAAAGTTCGTATCAGTAATCCTAAGTACAACCTCGTCATTAACAGTTTCGGCTGTTATCGGATAGTAAGTATTTGTTTCCAAAACAAGCTGAGAGAAGTTATTTATTCCGAAAATAAAACTTGCTTCTCGACATTCACCCTCAATAACAACAGGCTGATAACAATACGTTGTAACACCATTGTCTACTCTATAACTGCTAATAGTGAATCTTACATAACGTTCAATATCGCAAGGCAGTCTTGTAGTCATACTTAAATTTGTAGTGGTGTATACATATCTCACAGAGCCACTATTGTTAGACATGGCCACTTCATACGCAACGCCTGATTCGGCTGTGATATTTGTATTATCAGTCCATAGTACAAAGTTATCGGCAAGCTGTGTAAGTCTGTTTCTAGTTTTCCATGTTAAAGCAGTTGAATAATATAAATCAAACTGTTTCAGGTCAGGGAAGAACTGTCCACCTTGTTTCACGCATGCAGGAGGGTACGGCATGTAGGCTCTGCCACTAACAGAGGTTTCAATACTTTCACACAGATTTAAATTCTGCACGTCTTTATCAAGAGTGTAAGGGAATTTAAATAAATAATTTCCAGCAACGTAATCATTAGTATTATACAGGTTTTTATCATTCATTTTAAAGAAATAAATTACTGCACCTGCATTATGTTTTTGTGGTACAGTGTCGAATAAACCTCTAGCAATACTCAAAGTATTGTTCTTAACACTAACCTCACCAATACCGATTATTTCATCGTCAATAAGTCCGACATAAGAGTTGTCAATTTTACTCAAATCGCTCTCTTTAGTAAAAATTAAATTGTTATCTAACTGTGCGATGTTATTAACTAAAACGCATGAGGCAACAAAATCATTTTTATCTGTATTGCCGACAGAAGTCCATGTTTCGCCATTATCAACGGAGAGATAATGTTTTGCACCGTCAAGTTTAACAGTGTTGTATGAACTTATGAATACGCCTACTTTACCACCTGTATTAGAAGTTCTGTCAAGCAGAGCGTCAATATCCTCTCCAAACTTGTATAGAACATAGTACGGAAGTTCCATAGTTTTAATGAACTCGATGTTGCTAGGCAAAGGTGTTTCAGGCTCTACATCTACAGGTTTAACATATCCAGTAGAGTTAGGCATGAAGAATTTATCCTGTACGATTTCCATTGTGATTTCATTGGAACTGCTACCACCATATGTTATTTTGAACACACGGAATACAAGATTATCAATCCCTAAATGTGGGAAATTCAGCTTGATACAATCACCTAAATTTAAAAATCTGCCTGCTAAACCAACTTTGATAGTACAGCTAAAGAATTGTCCTGATGTTTCATACAAGTCTCTTTGAGCTAGTTTATCAGCAACAGTAGGGAAGTAAACATAAGGATAATCAAAATCAGCGTTGATAATTTCGCCTTGTGCCTGCATAAGAGCTAGATCTTGATAAACAATAGAAGCATCTTCTCCTGTTTTGAAGTTTTTATACTTGCATGTGACTTGATTAACACATTCGCTTAATGCAGTACGCTTAACATTACTGATTTCCAACACATTAGACGTATCAAATACAAGCAGTTCAGCAGGATCATAATCAGCTCTAAACAGCTTTATCTGAACAAGCCCTGTCGCTCTATCTACACGTAAAGTACCACCGATAACCTTTAACACTTCTCCGATAAAATCAGATACTTTATCGTCACTTTCAAAGACAAATGAGATACCCATTTTCTCATTATAGAGAACATCAGCAACAGCTCTAAAGTTAGCATCATCAATAACGCTTTCGTCTTTACCTAATCCCCATACTTTACTTGTGATTGCTTCACGGATTGCATGAGCAGGATTGTAGTCTAATTGAGAAGTGTCGTATTCAGAACTACCATCTTCTAAATCACGAGCAAATGCCACGGCAATATCACCGCAAACACAAATCATATAATTATAAGTAAGCAGGAAGTAAGTGCTCTCACCGATGTCAGAAACAGGTAAAGTATCAGGTATTGTGTAGGTTTCAATTCCTGTGCCTGATTGTGAATAGAAAATTGATACATGGTATTCATCATTATTGTCGTGAGATAGAATGTAAGTAACACCTTTTTCAGAGTCGCAACCAAAGCAGTCAAAAGTATCAGCACTAGGCTTGTTCACGAAATGACCGTGAGTATTTTGGGCAGAGCCGTGGTTAGGATTAGTATAACCATATATAGTGATTTGGTTTCCTGACTGAGTGCTGTAATATGCTACAAGACCATCTGTAAACACACAATCACATGAAGACAGACCACCGATTGAACCATCGTCACTTGTCACAACAGTAGTAGTACCATAATGACCACCTATTGTATACTTTTCAGTAATACCAAGTCTATATTCAAAAGTATATGTACTACCTTTCTTTCTGATAGCAAAAGTATTAGCGTTGGAACAAATGTAATGTTGAGAGGTCAGCCACGGATCATTATTGTTGAAAGAATAATCAGAGACTTTTTCAAAATCACATCTATAATTATCTGTAAAGCCATATTGATATAAAGTAGTATCATAATATTTACGATACATATCACATGGATAAACAACAGTAGCCACTTCTGTTGATGGTACATACCAACTAGGAGCGACCATGTCTCTTTTCGCATTAGGAACGTTGTGTTCGCCTGTGGTTTTTAAGGAATTACCAGCATCAAGTTTTTTGATGTTTAAGTATTCACTAAAGCCAATACTTGTTAAGTTTTTGTCGGGTGAAAAATAACAGATTAAATCATTATTGTCTCTGCTACTTGTTGCATGTAAAAAAGCGTGATTAGCAAACGCTTTGATGTAACGGAAACGAGATTCAGTAGAAACCGAACCATAAGAAATTGTAGCTTTTTCTCTGTACCAATTATCGGAGTAATCAGCATTTTTCAGAGTAGATTTAATTCTGAAATGCCATGCCTTAGAATAAGGATTGTTGCCTAAATAAAAATCTTTAGCCACCAAAGAAACAACACCTCTTGTAGCACTCAGTATATCTTTAATTTTGGAGGCTAAATAATTACTTTTGTTTTGTTCAGGAGAACCAAAGCGAGCTTCACACCAACCTTGAACACCACCCTCTGATGATTTTCCACCAAAGAGTTCAGGCTTGTCGATATAAAACTCTTTATTTTCTACAATAGGATCAACCCATGCTTTTTCTTCATTGATTTCAATTTCCACAATAGCATCGGCAGGTGACATACAAATCACCTGTTCCATAGTTGCATAATATTTGACTGGCTCTGCACCACTCTTTTTTGAACCGCCCATTATTGCTTTTCCTCGTTATCTATTTCTTTTTGTTTTAGGTCTATAACCTTTTGCACATAGCCGTCAATCTCTATTTTAGATTGTTCAATACATACGCCATAACGAACTAAATGTCTGAAATCTATGCCACGAGCTTTGCAGTAGTCTTTTACACCACGTACACAATATCCAGCTCGCAGACAGTCTTTTATGTAGATAATCATGTTATCCTCCTGTTGTGTAATCATTAGTCCAACAAGTAATTTGAGTTGATGATACCCACGCTGTTCCACGGACAACAGCTATCTTTCTACCCTCGTCAGTAGAGGGTTGATCGCCCTCTGAGGTAGAGCTTGCACTTTGTTTTTTGCTCATGGTTACACACGCAACAACAAGAGCTATGATTAAAGCAATTATCGCTATGACTGTACTTGGTTCCATTGTATAATCCTTACTTTAACTGACCTTTGAGATAGCTGGCCAACACGTTATTTTTAATCGTTTCAGCACCATTACTCATGCTGTTCTTTTTGATAGGATTGTCAATAGGCAACTTGACAAAACCACCATAATTTTCGCTATTGGCAAACACTTCTTCGCACATCTCTATTGTTCTGTTACAACCTGCATAAATTATAACATAAGGATTGTTTTCGTTATCGAGATAAGCGTCATACACAGGTCGAGAGGTTGTTACAATACTGTTATTTTCTATATACCTTACAAAAACAGGAGAATTGTTAGGGAGAACCAATATTCCTCCTAAAGTATGCTCAGGCAATTCTCCACTATACTGTAAATGAAAATCGTCAATTCTAGTCCACAGTTCAGCAGAAGTTAATGTAGAATGGGAGTATTTACTTGCCTTACATTGTTCACCATACAAGGCAAAAGGACATTGACGCTGGTATATCATTCTCATGGCATAGCGTTGGGTGTCGTATAGCAGATTAACAAATGAACAGCTTGCATCTTTTACGGAAAATTGAATAGTAGATAATCTTCCGATAAACTCAGTTTCTACGTCACCTGTGCTGAGGTAATAACGCATTATTTTTATATCCGTCAAGAAAACATCATACTGATTAATCATTTCAGCGATAAAGTCACATTGGTTAGTAATAGTGAGTTCCACCTTAGCCTTAGTAACTTCGTCACTATTGTTATCCATATCTCCATGTTTAATAGGAATTGCAAGATACAGATGATTATTATACAGCACGTCTTTATTAGCGTTTGTATAATAAAAATGTGTTTCGCCATAACTTATAGCATATAAAAAAACCACTCTAGCAAACATATAATCTCCTATCTGTAATTCCTAATCTTATCAGATGCGTCAAAGTTTTCAGTATATTTAATGTAATCGTAACATGCAAAACCACTCATAGAATACGATTGTTTGTAATTTGTTGAATGACAAAATTCACTTGCTAAATTACCTAGTTCTTTAAATAAGAATTGGTATACCGCTTCTGTATGATCAGAACTATCACCTCTTAAAATCTTAGGAGCTGTAATAAAAAATATAGGTTGATTTCCTATTCTATTATCTTCTGATAATTCTGCCATTCTGAAATCTTGAGCATTTTGGCTAATACCTGTAAAATAATTCCCAGTATAATTAAATGGCATATTAGGGAAAGTTCCATTTTTAATCAAATCATATACGTTATGTTTAACACCATTTACCCAAATATTTTTAATCATAATACCAAGCCAAGATGCACCTGAATAAGTCGATGACGAATATGGCACAAAATACAAGACTAAAACAGGTTCAATAACAAAATGAATAGGCTCGTAACCTGTTTTGTCAGATACTATGTAATCACGATTAGGATAATCGCTATTGTCATATCCATAATACCCTTGTTCAGAGCTACATGAAAAAGTGACGGATTGATACACTTTATCTTGATTATAATTAAGGGTAAACTTAGGCGAATATGCTATTGACCATGAATCGTCATGCAGATACGAAGCGTACCGATAATCCTGTGAGCCTCTAGGAATGTCTTGGCCTAAAGAGTTTAAGTGCATCAAATAGTTGCCATAATGATAGTTAGTATCACTAGTATCAAGAGGATTGTCTAAAAATGTTGTAGCCATGTAAAAATTATAAGGTGTTTGGAGTAAGTGGTAGTAGGTTATATTATTCAGTGTATAATAATAGCTACCAACATCATCTTTCGATAATATCTGCACAAACTCAAACTGCTTTATATAATTATTTATATAAAACTTATGATACGCTTTCCATACATAATTTGTATTTGGCGGAACAAAACCTGAACTCACTTCACCAAAGAAATCCCAAAATGTCCAACCACCAGTGTTATGTATTCTATATCCACCCTCATCTTGTAGAATTTCAAGGCCAGTGGTGTGCCAAAAGTGAGATTTTTTATATGCCTGCTGATTAAAATCATAACGAATAATACCAAAATTATCAGTCTTAACTTCGTTACCATTTTCGTCATAGCTTATACTACATGACATATTACTACGGCATACTTCACCCGTATATCCGTTATGAACAAAGAACCAACCATAACCAACATTACCTGTTTTAATATCAGTAACGATTACAGTGTATAAAGTGTTACCAACAGGATTAACAATCTTGTCTGCTCTTGAGCCGTCAGACCATAAGTAAGTATAATTTTTTTTGTAATTTGTGTTTGTGATTACGTCATACAAAGGTGCGTATTCATATATAGTGTCGATGTTTACTATACGTAAAACAGGATATGTATCTTTCTGTTTTTTGCCAAATTCAAAATTAAAGAATGTGGTCGTATACCCTAATTTCCACAAATCATTAACGTTGTAAGTATCTTCACTTGTAAGACACTTGTCTACAATTCTAAAACGATGCAGATGCAAATTAACTTTTTCAGAAACCAACGGGTAAAAGCCGATACAGCCATGTTCGTTGTTCTTTATTACATTAACCAAAGTATCTGTCAAACTAAGAGTTCCGTTAATGTAGACGCAAACACGATTATGCTGACTGTCAATAGACAAGGCAACGTTTATATTGCTATCAGTATTTACCCATTGTGCAGACTGATTATCGTTAGGATTAAGGCCAAAAGCACCGACAGACCATTTATTATCAGAAAAATAAATGGTTGGCATTAAGTTTTCGGCATACAGTAATACCTGACCATCGGCCACTTCACCTGATTTACTAATTTCAAACTCAAACCATAAATCCTTATACCACTTGTATGGAAGTTTATATTTACTAAGAGACAAATGGAAAGCCTTAGTAGATAAGTCGATATAAGTGACACCTCTGTTATAATTTGAAACTGAGTTTAAAGACGGCCATTTATATGGATCATTTGCATTACCTGTTACAGTTTGTTCATAACGAGCCATAGGATGCTGACATAAGTCACAGCCATAATAATTGTTGTCGGTAAGAGTCAGTCCGTTATGTGAAGTTTTTGGATATGTAACACGCCAATTATTAGCAATACAGTCGTAAATAAAATCAGTCTTGATAATGGTTGCGTTGTCCATCTGTTCTGGTTGTTCTAAGTTGTAGTCAAACAGATAGTACACTCTGTTCATTGTACTCATTTTAGAGCCTGTGTACAGATGTTTATTAACCATTAAACGAGCCTGCTGAACCCAGCCACAAGATTCCCCACTGCTATAAATATCTCCAAATTCAACATAGCTAACTCGTATGTTTGTGGCATAAGGATTTATAGCACTTCCTGCAAACAGACTTTCGCCTTTAAACATTAAAGAACTGCCGTTTAAATATCCATCACAATAAACGTAAGTTACCCCATCGATACGTTGTAATGCTATTTCATGCCAATCGTCTATCGTGCCGTCAAATTGAGTTAGCACAATGACGTTGTTATACACAAAATCTGCTGATTCATTTGTCATATTAAAAATAACGAAAGGATAATACTGATTGTCGTTACCTTGCATTACTCTGATTTCAAAGCAAGGTGATGCACCTGCTGAACGTATCAATGGATAAGCTGATTTTGTTGTATCGAACTTACACTCGATTTGAAAGACAAAATCTTGTTCGCCAGTGATTAACTTTCTATCACTAGCAGTTTCACCATCATGTAGATATTCTTTATCAACAATGCTTATATTATTAAAAGCGTATGTCCCATCGTATTTACCTGCAATAGTAGGGAAAGAATCATATCTAAGCAAAGTCGTATATGTATTGTCATTATCATTGTTCGGAACAGTAGTGTCACTAAAAGACTTGACCTCAAACAGAACATCCTTATCAAAAACAAGGCCATCTACTGTATCATAATTGATGTTGTCTGAATCATAAAATTCAGTTTCCATGAAAGACAGCTCAATAGAATATACATTTTCAAAATCTTCGCTTACACCCTCTATGGAAAAAGTTACATTATCGTCATTCAGACGAGCAAAAAACAGCGATTGTATACAGTCGATTTCGCTAGGATATGCGTTTATACTGCTTACAGTTTCGCTTAACTTTACGCTATAATCAGAGTTTAATATTACATGTGTTATATGAGAGTCAAGTGTTAAAGTTGTTACAGTATCACCCTTATTCGCACTTGTTATCTTTGCATACCACACATTGTTATCTTTATATACGGCAATAAATTGTCTACTGCTAAAATCATAATCAGAATTAACAACTATCAAAGTATTACCGATAGGCTGACCGTTATCAGATTTTACAAAATCTGCCACACCACTAGGAATGAAGCATGAGTATGTTTTTCCCCAACGTCTTTTTATAAAATTACGCACATAGTCAAGTTCATGTTGCTTTACTAATAACTTGATACCAAAGGTGTTGTACATTCTATTGAAGAAAGTAAATCTGTCTTTTAATCCTATCTCATAATCATTTTCCTGAGTTTGCTGATAGGTAGTAATAGCAGGTTCATTGTCAGTCAATTTGAAGTTATCGCATAAAACGTCATGGCCTAACAATGTTACATCGTGTGAGCGAATAGGAGAAAAGACAGGAGCTTTAACAACAGCCTGTACAGTGAAAGTGTTGTTTAAAGTGTTGATACGAGACTGCTGGCCATCGTTGTTGACAAAGCACTCAAATATAGGCATAATAAAGGCAGTTTCATAGCTGTTCATAGAACGAAACTCTATTTCGGCATTATTGTTATTGATAGTTAGTTCTCGTATCTGTGTTACCTCGTAAGAGCTGTCAGAATTAAACAATAACACAAGCTGTTCTTTTGCTACGTTTATATACTTATCAACAGTAACAGTATTGATACCGACAGTTATGTTTGTCAGTTTGACCCCACTAAGCCAATCAGGAAGCCAAACAGAGCCAACGTTACCATTTTTCTGTAATTCTGTATCTAGGTCAATAGCTTGTTTATAATCATTGATTGCATAATTGTAATCAAAGAAAATTCTAGGCACATCTCTCTGTGCAATTCTATCCTCAAGATTGTTGTATGTACTTAATACGTCAGTCTTATATTCATACTGAACCATCGCATTTGCAAGAGGTTGCAAAAACAGATTAACACTCATGTAAACCTACCTATCACTCATTTCTCAACACGCTCATTATTATAACACACAAAGTAAAAAGGCTAGATTTTACTCTAGCCTTTTACACGTATTATGCAGTTTGAATTATCTGCCTTACAGTTCTAGGATTTTGCTTAATCGTGTTGATTATAGCCTGTTGTCCCTCTGATGTTTGCAGATATGATTTCAGCATGTTAGGATCAACCATATTAACAATACTAACCTGTCCTGTGCCGTTGGTATTATAGTTATTTACAGTATTTGTAGAATAACTTGAGCCGTTGTGCATAGCTTCGAGATTGCTTAAACCGATACGATTTACATCTTCCTGACTAAACACGTATTCGCCCTTATGCACAATGCCAGCAGGTTCATATTTACCACCATTACCAGTGTAGCCACCCTCAGCAAACAAAGCTCTTGCCTGATTTGCAATCGTAGCTCCTAACAACGCAGTCTGACCTGCTTTTACAGCACCACCCATTGTAGCAGTAGCGACATATGTAGCAGGAACAGCCCATGCAATAGCTACGGCCTTAGATGCTAATATGCTAGAGCCTGTTATCATAGCTTGTTGTTCTTCTGTCACAGCAGTCATCATAAGCTGAGTAACAGCCCATTGTATTCCCATCTTGATTAAAGAGGAAATCAAGTCTACTGCAATAGTCTGAGCAACATTAGCCATTGTTTCTCTAAAATCTTCACCCTTAACAATAGCATTAGCCAAGCCGTCAGCCAAGCCGTTGGTGAAAGTAGTAAGTGCATTTCCAAGTGTTTCGCTTATGGTTACGCTTAAACCCTTAAAGCCGTCAGTTAATTGAGACAAGGCATTAAGACCTGCTATGCTCCATTCGCCCCACTTTTCAGGGTCTAGTCCCATGGAATTTAACATCATGTCAGATTTTTGGTCTGCTCCAAACTGTGAAACATAACTTAAAAAGTCTGACATTCCTGAACCCATGTAATTAGCCATACCTGCACTAGACAGGTTGCCACTTTTATATGCTTCAAGATAACCAAAATTTTTCGCAAGCACACCTGTATTAAGCTGGTTCTTGCCGTACTCACTTCCTACTGCTTCACCATACCCTTTAGATTTCGCTAAATCAAAAGTAGCACCATAAGCCTGTAATCGTAAGGCAATTTTGTCGCCAGCAGACAGACCTGCTGTTTTACGTTGCTTACGTAAAGCTTCTTCTCTCTTTTGATACTGTTCTTCCCAGTCATTAACAAAATCTGAACTCTTGTTCTGCTTAATTTGTTTTGCAGTTTCTTCGTTAATCTGCACCAAGAAATCCCGTTGTTTCTTTAACAGATTGGTATAAGCTTCAGTAGGCTTGTTTAAGGCTTTACTCTTTTCAATCAGATCATTTAAAGCCTCTATATTAGTCTGACGCTTATTTTCTTCTTTTTCAAGTTCCTTGATAAAGTCCTGTTCTGCGTCTGCTACTTCCTCCATGTGTCTACGCTGTAAGAACAATGTCTGCAATCTGTTTAAATCACTCTCTGACAGCTTGATGCCTGCTTCACTTGCTTTCTTTAACAATTTAGCCTGTTCTGAGTACCATTCTGTCATTTCTGTGTTAAGGAATAACAGATTTTTGTTAGTGCCGACCATATCCTCAAAGGTTGCAAGGATTTTTTCAGGATTGCGACTGTCATACCAGTTGCCACCTAATTCTCTCATGTCTAACCACGGAATATCAAATTCTCTGCGTCTGCCATGACCTCCTCTGCCTTTCTTGTCTTCTTTTGGTGGTTTTTCGGTCTTTCCTGCTAAGAAAGCTACTTGGCTTTCTGCACTCTTACCTTGTAATTCAGGAGAGGACAAATGAGTAGTAAAAGACTGTTTTGTTTCAGTATTAGTGGCCTTAATCATGCCATTACCTAAGTTGATAATTTCTAATCCTGCTCCACCGACAGTATATGCTTTAGCCTTGTTGATAGCGTCAATAGAGTCAGCAAAAGCCCGATCTGCTACGGATTTAATGTAGTCAAACATGTTCTTCATAAAGTCCGTGTTAACACTTTTTACGTACTCTAACAGGTCTTTTTCTTCTTGGCTCAGTTCTTCATTATTAAGCATCTTGTCGTAAATCTGAGCGACTTCCTTTGCGTAACCTGATTTATCATTCTTTACAAGTCCTGCAACCTCTTGTAACTGTTTAACTCTTGCAGGTGTAAGGTCGTTCGTATTACGCAATTTTGTTGCCATTTCCTCAAACAAGTTGGCAGTCTCTAAACTGTAATCAGCCTGTTTTTTGTAATTCTGATACATTTCTTCTGACAGCTTAGTATTGTTCTTGGCGTACTCAAGATGTTTTTTGCCCTCTTTATCAACAAATTCATAAATCTTGATTTGTGATTGTGAATTTGCTTTTGCATACTCCTCAAGAGATTTTGCATATTTGATAGTTTGATTTGTATATGCCTCTGCGTCATCCTTAAAAAGTCTAGTCATAGGGGCTACAAGCTGATAACGCTGTAATTTAATTTTGGCATTGGCTACATTTTGACTGCTTACCATTTGTTCTGCACTGATAGAATTAGAGTATTTAGCTTGATTAATTAATGGTATTGCCCGTTTTGCAGTGTCAATCATCTTCTGTAATTCTTTTTGATTTCCAGAATAAAATTCAGGATTGTTTACTGCTTGCTTAACATGCTCTATAACTCTGACCATTGGTTCAGCAAATTTTTGATCAACGTTCATCAAGGTAGCATCGGCAATAACCTTTTCAATCTCAGAAATGTCTTTGAGCAACAATGTTGATTTTTGCTTTAAAGTACCACCAGCATCATCTTCAAAATGCTCTAATGTATAAATCATTTCGTCAAAAGTTTTTTCTAAAGGTGGTTCTTTTCCTTTATACGGAATAAAAGGATAGATATGAGCAGGAATACCTTGTTGTATCTCTTGTGGAAATATTTGATCATTAAATCTTTTCTTGATACTAACCCCTGCCTGTACTGCACTATCGTCTATGACCTTAACAAGATAGTCAACGCCCTTGACAAAACCCTCAGCAATTCTGTGAGGTAATGTACTTGCACTTTCAATAAGTTCTTCACCGAAACTTGGTTTGGCTGTTTCTATTTCGGTCGCAACATCATGGCTTATACCTGAAATTGCAGTGGCAGTCTTTTGGAACTCTTGATTTAAACGTCTGATATTTGCAACGTCAATACCTGTAATACGATACAAAGTATCTGCAAAACGTGACCACGGCTCTATATCAGGTGAGCCTAATTGTTTCACTGCATCTGCGTCACCTCTGATAACCTTTTCTACCAAAGACCCTGTTTTAGCAATCATGCTCATGGCTTCTTTTATGCTTGCAAACGCAGTGTAAATAGCGTATAAACCACCTGCTCTCAATACAAAACGGCCAAGCATAGCACTTGCAATTCCGATGTTGCTAGCGTCTAATCCTGCTAATCGGCTTGCACCTGCACGTCTAGACTCGCTTAGTACAGTACCTTGTCTGCCTGCACCACGAATGGCTATTCTCAGATTTCTTTCTTCTCGTAAGAGTTGGTTATAACGTTCTTGAGACAATATACGTCTGTTATCAAGCTGACGTTGAATCATTTGGTGACGTTCAATTAACACATTTCTGAAAGCGTCAGCTCTGTTTATTTGAGCCGTAAGGATAAGATCCTGTCTCCTGTATTCAAGGTTTTGTAATGTAAGTAAGTTGGTTCTAGTATAAGTTCCGATACCTGCTCTCATAAAACCTAAAATAGTGGAGTATATTGATAATAATCTGCTTGCTACACCCATAACCAAGCGATAAGACAGGTATACCTTTAACAGATAACCACCCCATGAAGCTACACGCTTTGCGATCACACCTACGGCATTGGACATTGTTGAAAAGAACTCATTAAGTCTACCCAATACACTTCTGATGTATTCATTCAAGCCACTACCTTGAGCCACCTGATCAATAAATATAGACCATGTGTTAGACAGTTTTGTAAATGACTGATCAATGGTTTCGTTGGTACGAGCAAACTTTTCGCCTATTTCGCCCTCTGCATTAAGCAAGGTTTGTAACAATATATCAATAGTCAGCTTACCCTCTTTAGACCATTTCATCAGTTCTTTTTGGCCTGCACCGACAACGCCCATAGCCTTGCCTGCTTCTTTGGCTAACGCTCTCATAAGCACAGGAGAGTTTTCCATTACAGATCTAAATTCATCACCATCCAACTTACCCTTAGATAAAGCCTGTGAGAACTGTAACATAACAGAAGATGTTTCACTAGCAGTTGCACCGCCTACGACCATCGCTTTAGCAAGAGTGTTGGTGATTTGAATAGCCTGTTCTGCTGTTAAGCCGTATCTCTCTGTAGATAACTGTACCTTTAAGAAAGTGGTTGCAAAATCATCCATAGATGTACGAGCGTCTTGAGAAGCAGTATAGATACGATTTGTTATATCTGCTACCTGATTTTCATCGTCATATAAAGAACGTATTTTGTTTCTTACAACAGTCATTCGGTCAAGCTGTTCGCCAAAACCTTGCAACGTCTTAAAGCCGTTAATCAAAATAAAGATACTAGCACCTAAACGTCTTGTATCAGTTAAGATATTTTTAAAACTTTGCCAATAACTATCAACGCCTACACTTGCGTTACGAGCACAAGTACCTACCATTCTCATGCCGTTTGCCGTAGTACGTTGTAGATTATTTACTCTAGACAGAACAATAGCTAATCTGTCAAGGATAGTGGCGTATTGTAATAAAGGCCGTAACGATCTTGCTATTACTCTAAAGGCTCTAGCAACATTAGCAAAATTGTTTAAACTTAAACCATTTAGATTTTGCATCGCTCTGACAAAACTGTTGACACCTCTTATTCTACCTGTAAAATTGAGATTATTACTGAGAGTTCCTAAAGCATTTGAGAATTGCTGTAATACAGGTATATACAGAGACAAACCACGCAAAGTATTGACTAAACTGGTAAATGAAACAGAGATATTGTTCATTCTACCAGAAGTAACAACCAAACGATTTATCTGAGTATTAAGCAATCTAAGACTGTTTGCCGTAGTTTGTAGTCCTGTGGTTCGAGTAACAAAATCTCCTAGCTCTTGCGATAAATTACGTAGAACCTGTCCCATTCTATCAAAAGAGGTGTTGCTTTTTTGAACAGTAGATAAAATCCTAATTATGCTTTTAAGATTGTTAACAGTGGTATCAAAATTAGGAACATTAGCGACAGAAACCAAGGCATTAGAGAGGTTGCGTAAAGTCGTAGTAGCAGTCTGCAAATTACTGTTTAAATTAGCAATTTTGTTGACGCTATTAGCCAAAGAATTGAACGCAGAGGCAGTCTTTTTAATATTCTCCATGCCAGTGGTAAATTCTTGTGACAAATTCACAAAACTTGTTACTGCTGATTTGATTTTGTATAAAGTATCAATAAAGCCTTTGATATTATCAGTTACGCTAGAAAGGCTTTTTACTTGAGCAGATAGACTACCTAAACTAGAACTCAAAGCAGTAATGTTTGTTGCTCTAGTGTTAAGTCTGCGAGAAAAATTATCAATGGCAGTACGTAAATTGTTTATTCTGTTTGTAGCACCTGTCTTTTCGCTACCTACAGCAGTTGATAAACTTTTTAACTCACTAGCTAAATTAGCAACGTTTTGTGAACTGTTGGCGTCAATACCTGTGGTGGTTACTTTGATCTCAAGTTTTTCGTTTTTCTTGATTTCTTCTACATCTTCAATTATCTGCTTTAATTGAGCATCGGCCTTAGATGTGTCGGCATCTACTATAATCTTTTCATTAGTTTCGTTAGTGGCCATTTAAATTACCTCTTTCTCTTATCCTGTAAAGCGTATCTAACTCGTCTGATAGCATTAGCAAATTCAGTGTGGAATATGGTTAAACAGTATTGTTCGGGATCGTCTATAGACGTTTTAACCATACCTGCACCATCTCGAATAACTTTTGTTGCGTAGTTTTCTCCACCTATCTTTTTTGTTCTTCCCCTAAAACTTTCTACTGTTGCAGAATCAACGAACGCACAGTTGCTTATATGCACAGTATAATTCGACCTCATTGACGCTTTTAAATCGTCTCTAGCGTCATTTAATCTGCGTATAGCACTTACTCTACCATCTTGAACAGTGTTGGTATGAGCTATGATATTAGCCTGCCACACTTCAAAATAATCTTCGGGATCTCCGTCAAAATACCCTTTATATCCTAAATCAGCTCTTGATACAGTTACAGTCCATGCTGAAGCCGTGTTACCTGTTGTACCACCTGTGGCAAGGATTAGCTCATATGTCAGGTTTATGGCTATGTCCATAACCTCTTTTGCGAGCAACTTTTTGAACTCCTGTATATACCTTTTACTGACTTCTTTTCTACCACCGATTTTTAACTTTTTCCCGTATTGTCCCAAAGAGTGTAGCTGTTGAAGTCTGTTATCTAAGGATGACATTTTTTTGATATATGAGTCTCCGTCAAACTCAACATGCATCCTTATGTCAATATCACTCATAAAATCACCTCGTAGCATAGTATAAACTAAAAAGGAGGTTATACAAAATAACCTCCTTTATTTATGGTTTAACGAGTTTTTTGACTTTAAACTGTCAGTCTTTTTCTGCTGTTCTTTGTTTATTATTTCAATGTAGTGTTCATCCAATCCTCTGACAAAATAGATTAAATCGTCTTGCAGTTCTTCTGAAAAATCATACACTTTTGCATAAGCGACAATATCTAAAAAAGGGATATATCCAACAGCAAAGCCAACAGGTCTTTGGGTGTTCAGGTCTTTAAAGGCTTGGAAAAAGATCAGCAAATGTTGTGGTAAATCGGGAGCGTTCTGCTCTAATTTTGTTTGCACATTTAAACTTACTTTTTGGCCAAACCTTTTAGCCATCGCCACAGCTCGTTCAAGGTTTTTATGTTCTTGTGAGCTGTGGTAATATCCATAATCAAAAAACTCGATTAATGTTTTAAATCATTTCGTCTGTTATCTGCTAAAAAGTTTGAAATTTCAGCACTTTGATCCATGAGCCATCTTAACAGTTCGGCAAAGTCAGCGTCACCTAACAATTCTCTAGCAGTATCTTTTGAATACTCAAGTTCTTCACAGATAGGATTGCCGTCAACATCTAATATCGTGTTGCCATCTTCGTCTAATTTGGCAGAATACTTTAAATCTTTCCAACCGACAAGGATTTCGTCAACAAAGATATTGGCAAGTCTCTTAGAGATCTTAGAAAGTTCTTCAACGGCCTTGTTATCGTCAGGCTTTGTTTCAAGTCTTTTCTGTAAGGCTGATAACTTCTGTAATTCAGGAGTGATTTTGGCCTGATAAGAAGTGTTGGTAGGGCTGATACGCTTTACACAGAAAGCAGGATAGGTATTATCGTCATTGACAAGATCAGTGTACTCGACCCAAACGCCAGCCTTTTCAGCGTTTTTGTCGGTGAAGTATTTTGAAAGTAATCCACCCATTTTTATTTCCTCTATTTGTTAAAAGTACAGATATTATATCACAAAAATAAAATTAAAATAAAATGCCGTTGATTTCTTTAAAATATTTGTTGACATGATATATCTAATTTGCTAATATATAGATATGTTTTACTAATAAGGACTTAACTATGGGAAAGTACAAAACAACTTTAGAGTTAATGCTCGCAAGAACAGCAGAACTTATCGAAAACGGCAAAGATGTTAAATTAGCTTGTAAAGAGGTGTTATTATCTACGCCTAACGTTGCTCGTCACAGAGCTAACTATTTCAAGTTTATTGACGAGGCTTATCCTGAAATCAGAGCGTCTTTAGACCCAAAATATTTCAAACGTTTTAAAGAGGGTAATGCGTTTATGTTTGAGTATCTTACCGATACTTGTGGCAAGTGTAAGATGTGCGGAAAAATCATTCCTAGTATAAACGAGTATTGCTCAAAACAGTGTATGGAAAGCGACAGGGAAGTTATCAACAAGCGTGTTAAACAGACCCTTGTTGAAAAGTTTGGCGAAGATGGATTACGCTGTAAAGAAATTGCAGAAAAGAAAAAGCGTACAAATCTTGCTAAATACGGTTGTGAACATCCTAGTCAGAACGAAGAAATAAAACGTAAAACGATTGAGACAAACAAGCGTAATCATGGTGGAATATTAGCTATGAACAATCCTCTAATTAAAGCAAAAATCAGAGAGACTAATATGCAAAAGTATGGTGTACCGTATGCACAGCAGACAGAGGAGGTTAAAGAAAAAACTAAGCAGACTAATTTACAGCGTTATGGTTATACATGTAATTTTGCAGACTCGCAAAAGCGTGAGGAATATAATCAGATTTGTGTTGAAAAATATGGCGAGGATTACGCTAAACAGAGTGCTGTTAAAGCCAAAAAGACTTTTATGGCAAAACACGGTGTTGCGAATTATCAGCACTTAAACAGACCTCATGTAGAGTTTTATGAAAAAGACTTTGTGTTAGAAAACTTTATTGATGAAAACAACGAGTTTATGGTAAATGAGTTCTGTGCGTTTTTTAACGTATCACGAGGAATGTGCGATAAGTTCAAAGTAAATAATAATATTTTGAACAGAAATAACGATTGGCATCGTGGTCGCAGTAGTTCAATAGAACAGGAATTGTTTGACTCTATACCTTGCGAAAACAAGTATCAGAATGACAAAACTATTCTCGGTGGTATGGAACTTGACATGGTGT
>Ga0326514_10000357_pt1 | contig 31403 bp, 35 predicted proteins | sample 3_2548_0518_D_FD_203653 | JGI IMG/M metagenome (GOLD analysis project Ga0326514, IMG submission 203653) | Bovine rumen microbial communities from UC Davis, California, United States - 3_2548_0518 | ecosystem: Host-associated > Mammals > Digestive system > Stomach > Rumen | place: USA... | reverse complement strand
TAAGTCTTCTGTTCTATTTTCCCAAAGTACTGCTTTACGTCTTATTTCGGAAAGGCATTCACGAGATACTAAACAAAAATCAGATGCGGAGAAATTCGTACCATATTGGTATTGAAAAGCTTCTTCTGAACCAAGTATACCAACCATCTCTTCTTTCCATTTTTGTGTACGTTTTTCCCACTGTTTTGTCTTTTTGTTATATTGTGGAACTTGGTCCCAATCTACTTTAAATGGTGCATATATATTTCTACCTTCTGTAGAACCTTTCCAAAGCTCATAGAATTTGTTAAATCCATTTTGAGTTGACATTATACATACATTGGCATCTGAAATAGTTGTTACTGTAGGAATGATGTTATTATAGAATAACTCCACATCATTTGGTGGACACCACGCAAACTCATCAAGAATAAGGAAGTTGATTGTCTTACCAAGGCCAGCGGTTGAAGAGAAAGCTTCGGTTGAAATAGAAGAGTTATTATCAAATGAAATTTCTGATTGGTTCCATTTCAAAGTTCCTATCTTCAAATGATAAGGAAGATATAAATACATATCTTTAATCTTTTTTATCAAATCAACACCAGCAGGACCAGATTTAGAGAGTACAAGGCCATTTTTATCAGTATTAAATAATATTACCCAAAGACAATATATAGCGGTAGTTGTTGATTTACCTGATTGGCGGCAACTTAAGAAGATACTAAATCTATTCTTTTGTAAATGCCTAAGATAATCAACTTGGTAGTCACGAAGCTTACATGGTTGCAATCCTTCAGGTGTCATAAGATAACATTTAGAGGCAAAATATACAGGGTCCATCTTGCATTTTATATAATCATCTATCTCTTCTTTAGTTCTCTTATATACAAGTTCTGGTTTTAAAAGTCTGGTGATGTTATTATAGAATGGTGTGGCTTTCAAAGGTTGTCCTTTTTGCTTTCCTTCTAATGCTTTATATATAGATTTAGTTGACCATACTACTCGTTCAGTTTCATGACCATTTATTTGTTCCTTTATAGGATTATAATCATAATCTTGTCCTTTATTCATAATTAATTACATAGGTTTTCGATACATAGATTCTTTATGGGTGAAATCTGTTTTCGATCCTTTGTTATCTATGAATCCAAATCTCTTATAAAATTTTTTTAATCTATTTGTTGAAGAAGCACCAAATGTGTCACTTGGGGTTAAACAAATAATAACCTTGTGATCATCAGCCCAAGAACACAAATCTCTCATAAACTTACTTCCTAAACCATTCCCTTTACTATTCATGATAATCTTATTTAATGTTATATAAGAATCATTATCTGATATAGTCTTAGAAATTGTTAATTCTTTTATATTATATTCTCCTTTAATTTGATCAGTGGCAAATATTACTTTATCCCTTTTGAGCTTATCCATAAACTCATACAAAACTTTATTTACACTTTCAAATATATATTCTGATATATTTTTCATATATGTTAAATTATAATGAAATTCCAGTTAAAGCCATAATTGCTAATTTAGCTGCTTGCAATGCTGCTTCGGCTTTCGCCTTAGCCACCGCTTCTAATTTTTTCTTCTCATTAACTAACTTAGCCGCTTGTTCTTGTATTTTGGCATTTACTTCATTAGCCATTTGAAGTCCTTTTTGTAAACCAGAAGCAGCTGCCATAGAGGTTATTTCCATATTCAAAGCATTATTTGCAACCGCTTGTGCTTGGCTAACTCTTTTATTTGCTGCTTCTTGCAATGCCGCTTTTTGTTTGTTACAATAATCTGAACCTTCTCCTGCAAGTTTATTTATTTGATCAGTACCTTGTTGTGTTATTTTTTCTGAATACTCCCCAATCTTAGCCATAGCACTACTCATCCCACTTAATGCATTTGACATCAACTTATTAGATGATTCATTCATTTCATTAACAGCTTTTTGTGCCATATCTTCCATATTCAAGTCTTCTTTTATCGCAATACAATCACCTAATGACATGACATTATCTTCAAATGCTTTTTGTGCTATTTCAGCTGTTTTAATAGCTAATATTTCTTGTGGGTTTTCTAATTTAGATGATAGTTGTGATTGTACTGATCCAATACTATTACTTAATGAATTAACAGTATCCCCAACCGCTTTTTGTGAATCTCCTATTTGGGATAATAATTGTGATTGTTGTGATGCAATACCACTATTTAATGAACTAATATTATTTCCAACTACGTTTTGTAAATCTCCTACTTGAGATAATAGTTGTGACTGTTGTGAATTATTATTTTGGGATTCTTCTTGTTGTGTTGTATTTTCTGTGGATTCTTGTTGTTGACTTACCGGTGAGTTTTGTACAATCTCTAATGTATATTTATCATCTATAGAAGGCATTGGCATATCTCCACCAGACCACATTTGTTCCATAGTTGATTTAAACCTTTCCTCAAACAATGCTTTCTTTTGATTAGCCGCTGCTTCATCCATACATGGGTATCTCTCTTCGGTATTGTCTTCTTTATTCTTTACTATAAAAACAAATGAATTTCCGTCATCAGGATAACCTTCTGGTGTAATTACTGATGTTTGCTTACCTTCCATGAATTGTATACCATGATGGTCAGGCATTGGCTCCCATCTTCCTAATGGATCTTTATTATTATTTTCAAATCCACCATTCTCTTCTTGAGGTGTCTCTGATTCTTGTGAAGAATCTTCTTCTTCAAATTCGACAATAATATTATCAGCTTCTAAGTATTCACCTAAAAACTCTGTCATATTATATTTGTTTTTAATATATCCTGTCACATAAGATTGATCACCTAAAAGTGTAGCCACAACATTACCATTTGGTGCATATACTTTCCAACGAGGGCCAAATTTTTTTGCTTTAAAAACCATAATTAGTTAATAGATACATTTTTTGCACAAAATCCTTTAGGAGCGCCACCATTACCATTTGGTGAAGTACCTGTGGCGGCTTCCATACAATGAGTCATAGCATGAGTTAATCCTGGTACTAATGCTGGGTCTTCTTGTGATGCTGCTAACAATAATTCATTAAAATCTTTTTGAAGATTGGAGAATACTTTTTGCAATGATTTACATAATGTTGCCGGTTCGTACATTGGTGATTCAGAATTTCTGCCAACCCAAACATGCTGACCACGTATGTCTATATCACCTTGGTCACCATGGCAAGTCACTTTACCATCTGGTGTCATATTCCATTTCCAATCATCATAATGAATTATAAAACCATCTTTGCTATCATATGAGAATTGAGCTGATAAAGCAGCTGTAGGTCTTGAAACAACAACTTCAATATCATTATCGTATTTCTCTTTCACTAAATCATCGGTAATCTTAATCATCTCAAAAAATGTAAAATACCAATATTCATTTGGGTTATTCTTGTTATTTAATATCCAAACTTTTCTATTCTTCTCTTGCTTTGAGAACATCTGATATTTATTCATCCTGATAGGCATAATCCAAGGCAATACATCTTCATCCATAGTGTTTGGGTCAAAAAGTCCTTGTGCTGCGCATTTTACCCGACCTAATTTCATTGGATCATTTACATCTATTATTATGCCAGGAACTAAATCAAAATTTGATACATCCATATATTAATCTCTTGTTTTAATCTTTATTTATGCTTGGGTTGTCTCAGAAGATTCTGGTTGTACATCTCCCATCATCTCATCATCAATATTTCCTGCTCCTTCATCTTCTCCTCCGGCTTCTTCTCCACCTTCAGATCCCATATCAGCTCCCATTTCATCTTCTCCACCACCGGCTTCTTCATCTTCACCACCAGCACCATTTTGTTGAGACTTCTTTAATTTCTCTTCTAACTTATACTTTTCATTCAATTCTAAGTCAGCTTCAGACATCTTCAAATATCTCTCAACTAAGAATTTTGGAGAAAAGTATGGCTCTTCTTCACCTTCATCATTTGTTATAACAATACTATCTTTCATAGTTCCAATAAACTCAATACGTCTTGTCATTACTTCAATATTCATTTGCTCTTCGAAAGCATTATATGAGTTGAATCTTAAAGAGATAGAATCAAGAATACGTTTATCATTCTTAATATCAGGTATTGAAAGAGTTAATTGTATTTTCAATGGCTTTAATAATATTTCGGCAAATGTGTTACGAAGACGAGTCACAAAACGAGAGAAATCAATTTCATCACGTAATGCTTGTGTTGGGTCTGAACCAAACCATGTTGCTTGGGCTTCTTTATCAAAACGAGATTGAGGAATCTTTGACATCTTATAAAGCTTAGATTCGAAATACTTAATCTGATCCGAGTCATTCAATTGAGGACCATTATCTACAAGTGTCTCAATTTCTGGTCTACCTTGCTCATTTTCTGGCAACCAATATTCTTTGTTAAATGGCAAATTTACACGTCCATTTACTTGCAATTCACCCGTTTCTGTGTTGAATGAAATATCTTCTTTATATCTATTCATTGATTGTGCTAAAGTTTGCATACCTTTAGCTTTGTTCATTCCACCAACCGGAATAGTAAATAATGTCTTGAATGAAGATTGAGTAACTGTCCAAATAACTTGTGCTTGTTCAACAATACGATATAGATTGAATGGTCTGATAAGACGTTCAAGATATGATTGGCGGGTAGATACACCAGAATCTTCATATTTGATGTATATTACTTGTGAATCAAGAAGTGTACGTTCTCTTCCAATAACATCTTTGAATTGCACCCAATATGTAATACCATCTTTAACCGTCTTTGTCAAAGTAGCTGGGTCAAGGTCAACAATACCTATAATTGATTTTGGTTGTTCAAGGCTATCATAAATGATTTCAAATGCCATAACACCATCAATCAAGAATCTCTTGAAATCATCCCATGCATTTTTCTTCCATTCAAGAAGCATATACATCTTGTAGAATGATGTGTCTATAGAAGCTCGTATCTCTTCAGCTGATTTCTCATTTAAATCTTGAATAAGACCTGTATCTAAGAATGGTTTGCAAATATATGATTCTTCATCATCATATACAATAGCTTCATTAGACATAATATCAAGAATATCTTCAAGTTCTGGTTGCATAGCCAATTTACGAAGAACTTCTCTTTTTTGCTCTAATGTTTTTTGTGAGAATGGTTTTTCTTCTTCTTGTTTTTGTCTCCAATTGTTCATTGAAGCACCATATATAGTCTGTTGAAGAAGAACATCATCTTTAGGTTGTAAAGCCTTGTCAGCCGGTACCGCAACCATGTTCTGATAGACTTTATCATCATAATTCATTCCATAATGAGCTAAAGATGTTAAAATCTTAGACCATTTAGTTGGTTTTTTGATACCTGAACTTGCATTTTTTATATTATCATAAGAATTTTGAAAGTTTCCTTGAACAGCTTCGAAAATGGATTGCTCACCTTCCAAAACTTGATTTAGATTTCCAAATATCATGAAATTTTTAAATTTATTTGTTTAGTTACTTCCAATATATTATTATTAAATAAGAAAATTATATATAAAAATAACTTTTTATATGTAAACTTTGAAACAAATTAAAAATATATATATAAATTTAATATGAAGCTTAAAGATAAGACTACTTTATTAATTGGTACTTTAGCTGGTATTCTTAGTGGTTATCAAAAAGAAAAACTTGAGCAAGAATATATTAAGAAACAATTAAAGAAGACATTACGTAAATATTGGCAATTAGCTGGTAATGTGGAGATTGTCTATGGTGTAATGGATCACATTTCTTGGAAATTATTGGCACAAACATTAGATTCTAAAGAAAAATATGACCGTATGATGTCATTATACAAGGAAGATGGATTAACAGATGAGCAAAAGGAAGAAAGACAAGCATTAGTAGAAGAAGCACAAGCAAATTTAAATGCTGCTTTAGAAGTTGCCGAATATAACAATAAAGTTACTAAGCATAAAGATTATGTCTTAAAACTTAATGTACTTGGTGTAGATGTCAAGCTTACTGCAGAAGTCTTGAATGAAAGAATTACTGTAGTTGAAGCTTATATCAATTTACTTCAAACAGCTATTAACTCATTTGCTGGTGGTAAAGATAATGCTGTTGTTGGTAAGTTCAATTCACGTCTTAAGAACTTCACTAAGAGATTACTTAATGTTGTTGAATATATCAATGATAATTATCCAGAAGAAGAATTCGAACTTAATGCTACAGAAGACAAGAACTCATTCACTAACCCAATCTTTAATGAGGATATCATAACATCTGACGAGAGTGATGCAACAAAACGTTTCTATACTGATTTTGCTAATGCCGATGGTGAATTAATTCCTGATGGCAAGATTGATAAGAATGATGTAATTATTTTGAAAGCTCTTATTAAGAATCTTTATAAACTTTCTAAAGAAGATAAAGATGCATTAGTTAAAGCTATTGATGTAAATGGTGATGGATTCTTAAATTCTGATGATAGCGATTGGCTTACAAGTTATGTTCAAAACCAAGAAGATATCAATAAACGAAGAGAAAATGGTGAATACGTTCCATATTATGAACATACATTAAGCGATCAAGTAAAAAATATTATTAGTGGTGTTATAAATGGTACACAAACTGATGAACCAACCGTTCCAGAAGAACCTGTTACTCAAACAACTCCTTCATCTACAGATTATTTATATAACAACAATACAGAAGTAGATGATGAAGAGCAAAGCGTTGTTTTGACAGAATTAACTTGGGGTGCATATGTTGATAATGATCAAACTATTGAATCTGGCAAAACCGGAAATATTATAGATGCGAATACATTAGTAGCTCATTATAGTGATGGTCATACTGAAGATGTATTATCTAAATCAACAATAACTGTTAGTGATGGTTCTATTGATGGTAATGTAATTACAGCACCAGAAGTTTCTAAAGATACTGAAGTTACAATAACTGCCACATATCAAGAATTAACTGCTACAATTACTTATACTGCTAAATATGTTGAACAAGGCAGATCTGAGGAAGAACCACCTGTAGATGATTCTATTTAATAAACATATAATTAAACTAAAATATGGCAACGGTAAATATAAAACAAAATAATATTGATTTTACAGTTGATAATGCTAATACTACTAAATCTTGGATTCCATCACCAGGGAGTACATTTGCTCCTGCTGATTTAGGTACTGATTTTAATTCTTATATATTAACAACAGCAGAAGCAGAAGGTTGGTTAAATGATTTAAGGATATTGCATGGATTATTTATTGATTGGGATGGTGCACAAATCACTCTTAATGGAACCACATATACAATTCACAATACCGGTGAATTATTTAGTGCCATTCAAGAAGCTAATAAAGTATCTAACACATTAAATTCTTCAAACCAAGCCATTTCTTCTAATGTTGTTTTTGAAAAAATACAAGAATTGGAAAATAAAATAGCAGAATATGAAAGTTTATAACCAAACCTAAAATATATAAATTAAAATATGGCAACGGTAAATATAAAACAAAATAATATTGATTTTACAGTTGATAATGCTAATACTTCTAAATCTTGGATTCCATCACCAGGGAGTACATTTGCTCCTGCTGATTTAGGTACTGATTTTAATATTAATATGTTAAAAACTGTAGAAACTGAAGGTTGGTTAAATGATTTAAGGATATTGCATGGATTATTTATTGATTGGGATGGTGCACAAATCACTCTTAATGGAACCACATATACAATTAATAATACAGGTGAATTATTTAGTGCTATCGAAAATGCCAATAAAACATATTCTTTAGGCGATTATCAAGGTAAATTAAAAAGTAGAGCATTCTATACCAAATATAATAAATTACTTAGTAGAATCAATAAATTAATAGATGATAAAACTTCATATATTGAACCATTATACTCAGTAGGAATTGATGTTACCAACGGTAGGTATACTGGAGGTCAATCCTACATGGTGGAACATGGCAAACAAGCTTCTTGGGAGGTATCTGCTTTTGATGGATATAAATTACCTACTTCTGTAACTAATGGCACTATAAGTGGTAATATAGTTACATCAGATGAAGCAACAAAAGATTTCACCGTATATGTGGTTTGTGAAGAAGATATATCAAATACAGAACCTGCATACGCAGAATATTATTTTTTGATAAATAATATTAAGGTATTCGAGAATACGCGGATAGATTTAGACCAAACTATTACAATACCGACACCACCGGATGGAGAAATCGGTGATGGAGAAACATTTGAAGGTTGGCAATGTGAATTAAACGGAAATTTATATCAACCAGGTGAAACATTTACTTTAACACAAGAAGATTATGATAAGATCACTGAAGGTACTTTTGCATTTAGTGCTGTTTTAAAACCAAAAACATACCAAGTGGGAATTAATGTTACCAATGGTTGGTATCTCGGTACTTCACCAGAAACAATAGAATATGATAAACAAGCTTCTTGGGAGGTATATGCTAATGAAGGATATAAATTACCTACTTCTGTAACTAATGGCACTATAAGTGGTAATATAGTTACATCATATATAGTAACACAGAATTTTACAGTGGATGTGGTTTGTGAAGAAGATATATCAAATACAGAACACGGATCATCAAACCCTGAATCATCAGGAACAGAACACGGATCATCAAACCCTGAATCATCAGGAACAGAACCAGGATCATCAAACCCTGAATCATCAGGAACAGAACCAGGATCATCAAACCCTGAATCATCAGGAACAGAACCAGGATCATCAGTCCATGAATCATCAGGAACAGAATCAGGATTAACAGACCCTGACTCATCAGGAACAGAACCAGATTTAACAGACCCTGACTCATCAGGAACAGAACCAGATTTAACAGACCCTGACTCATCAGGAACAGAACCAGATTTAACAGACCCTGACTCATCAGGAACAGAACCTGATATATCATACATAGAACCGGATGTATCATATATAGAACCAGGATTAACAGACCCTGAATAATAATTGGTGATTAAATTTCTTTAAGTTAAATAAAAGCTCTAAGTTGAAAAAACTTGGAGCTTTTTCTATTTATATATTATTAAATTTTTGATAATATGGAAATATTAAATAGAAAAGCAAAACATGAATATGATATATCAGAGACATTTAATGCTGGTATAGTTTTAGTTGGCTCTGAGGTTAAATCTGTTAAGGCAGGTAAAGCGAATATTAGTGATGCTTATTGTTATATATCTCATAGAAACGAGATATTCCTGAAGAACTCTCACATATCTAAATATGATTCGGATAAATTTACCAATCACGAAGAAAAGAGGGATCGTAAGCTTTTATTGAATAAAAAGGAGATATTAAAAATACAGCAAAAAACAATGTCTCCTGGGTATACTATTATACCATTAAAAATATATGTTTATAAAAGTTTAATAAAGGTGCAAATAGGAATCTGTAAAGGTAAGCATAATTACGATAAACGAAATGATATAAAAGATAGGGACAACAAACTGGAATTAGATAGAATTATGAAATCATATTAAAATATAATATAAAATAATGGATAAAGATAAAATTAGATTGCACAAAAAATCTTATAATGTTGATGGCAAATATTGGTATATGCCTGAAATATTATTTAAGTCAAAATGCTTTATATTTTCTTATGAAGAATGGCTAACTCCTTATGCAGTTAATTATAAAACATTAGAGACTGATTACCGAATAGATGCCATTAATCCTAATAATGAATATGAGTTAAAAAAATATTTACAAGAATGTTTAGAATGGATTAATAAATATGAAAATGACGAAGATTGGGAAATCGTAACATATGATGAATATAAAAATGTATGTAATAAAGCAGATGAATTGAGAAAAAATAAAAACAAATATGTTTATCTATGAAATGGTTGAATTTAAATTCAGCCATTTTCTATTTTAAATATAAAATATATTTCTATTATTATGGAAACCATTGAACAACTTAAACAAGATAATGCAAAATTAACCGAACGTCTAAATAATGCGGCAAAATTCTTTAGGGAACAGAAGGCCCAAATAGAAGCATTAACAAAAGAAAATGAAGAATTAAAAAGAACACCTAAAGAAGAAGTAATTGATACAGAAAAATGGAATAAATTAGTTGCTAAAAATGAAAACCTTCAAAAACAATCCGAATCATTAAATGAGGAATGTCAAAAATTAGATATTCAATGTAATGAATATGAGTTAAAGTTACAAAAATTAGAAAATGATATTGATTCTAAAGATAAGGCTTATAAAGTTCTTCAAGACACATATAATGAAGTATATGAAGAAAAGGAAAAGCTTAAATCTGAAGCAATTAATACAAAAGTTCCTGAATTAGAAACTAAATTAAATAATGCTAATGCCGCATATGAGGAGCTTCGTAAAAAGTATACCGAATTAAAAGAATTACATGATGGAGATTTAAAACGTTATAATGAATTAGAAAATAATTATGAAGGTCTTCAAAATAAATATAAAGAAAATGATATTGCAAAAGGCGAAGCAGAATTAAAAGCAGAAAATTTACAAGCCGAATATGTTAAAAAATTCGATGAACAAGAGGACATTATCAAATCATTAAAAAAAGAAAATAAAGAGACTGAAGAGCAATTCAATAAGATATTGAACTCATACGAAAAGGAAATATCAGATCTTAAATCAAAAAATGTAAATATAGGGCAACAACTTCAAGAACAAACAAATTCCACAAAAACTTTGCAAGATAAATTTGATAAATTGAATCAAGCATATGATAATTGTGAGAATGAAAAGTTATCTTGGGAAGCCGATTATCATAAATTGGATGAACAATATAAATCATTAACAATTCAAGCCTCTGCTAATAAAGAAGTTGCAGCTAAATATGAAGAGATTTTTGAAGATTATGAGAAATATAAAGAATTTGTAAATGCATTGTTTACAAAAGCTAAAGAAGTAAATATTGTATGGGCATCACCAGAAGAACTTAAGGATAAAGATAAGCAAAATACTAATAAAGAAACAAAGCAACCACAGAAAAATCAAAATGTGAGGATGTTAAACCAAGAGATGAATGTACAAGGAGGAATATCTATTAATATGTAATTATGAATTTTGTTTGGATAACTGAAAACTATAGAGTTAATATTGAGTCTATTTTTTCAATGGAACATAGAATTTTTAATAATCCTCATTATGAAGAATGGAAAAATAATTATGAGAAGCTATTGAATTCATATGAAACTTCTATGATACCATTGAAAAAAGAAGATGGGACATTTTTAGAGATAAATAAATTCTCCCCACCAGAAGATATTAAATTATATGCTGAATTAATAACTAATGAGATATTTGATAAAATTGGACCTACACCAGATGAATATACAGATTCATATATAATCATATTAAGTACAGGTTTGAAAATAGAGATAGTTAAAGATAAGTTTGAAGCTATAAATAAAATGATAGACAAATACCAAGAAAAAAGAGAAGATTAAATATCTTCTCTTTATTTTTTTATAGTTTTTTCAAATATTTCTAAATCATTTTTATCTACTATACCATCATTATTGAAATCCGCAACTGGTAAATATTTGGAGTATCGTGGATCATTTTGATTTTTGTATATTAAATAAAATAATATAACATCTTTTGAGGATATTTTTCCACACCCATCAAAATCACCTTTGTTTCTTGTTCTTACACCTATTATCTCACCTTTATCATTGTATATTTGATAATAATATGGATTATATTTTGCCATTACAATAAAATCATCTTTTATTAATAATAATTTTATATTGAATTTTAAAAAATAAATACTATATTATATTTGTAAAACGAAATAATATGAGAAATAAGAAAACTATTTGGTATGAAGTTATTTATACAGAAGGTGGTTATCAGCACCAGGTATTAAGTCGTGGAAAGCGTGAAGCCAAAGAACTTCATAAGGCACATCCAGGTTCAACATTTAAAGTTATCAAGTAATATGAATTTTAGTTCTGAAACATTAGACAAGTTTAGTAAGATTTTAAATATGCAGCCTTCAGATGTTGTTATATTTAATTTTGGAATTATTGTTTGTCATTTAGGTGATGCTGGAAAATACATTGAGCTTTTTGATAACGATGAAAAGTCAATAGCAAAACTTCAGTTATCATTATATGATGATGTTAACGAATTAGGATATGATATTTGTAATTTAGTATTTGGTTAATTTTAATTATGGATGAAGAAATTTCAAAAATCAAGGCTTGGTGGAGAATTGCATATAACCTTGTAATTAATATTTTTAAAGACAAGGTTGATAAAGGTGGACACCCATACATAGGTCATTTGACAAGAGTATCAGGAGCTGTTGAACTTGAAAAGTATAAAAAATGCTTAGATGAGGATTCAACTCTTTCATTGTTTTATGAGAAGGCTTGTGTAGTTGCATTACTTCATGATATTGTTGAAGATACCGACATTACATTAGATGATCTTAGAACAAAAGGATTTGATGAAGAAATTGTTAGTGCGGTTGATGCAATTACCCGTCGTAAAGAAGAAATTAAATATTTTGATTTTATCGAACGTGTAAAGAAGAATGATATTGCCCGTATTGTCAAGATTCATGATTTAGAAGATAATATGGATATAACACGTCTTGATAAGTTTGGTGATTATGAGCAAAAACGTCTAAAGAAATATTGGTATTGTTGGAAATATCTTAAAGGAGAGATAACAGCTATTGAATGCAATAACACAATTCATCCAGATAGACTAATAAGATAAAATATGAAAATTTTAGAGAAACTTAAAATCATCTGGAAAATACTTACATGTGATGAGTATTTTTTAACCGTGGCATACCGACATAACCCTTATGGGAGAACTGAGCTTGGCCCAATTAGATATGAGTATTTTACGAATACAAATAGGGAGTTATTTTGGACCTTTGTTCATGATCATATTGAAAATAATAAAAAGTAATTTAATTTATATAAACAATGGCAATTAGTAAAGAAAGACAATTGAAATATGATAAGATATATATGGAAATGGCTAAAGTCTTATCAAAGTTGAGTTATGCGAAAAGAAATAAAGTAGGATGTATTATTGTATCTCCTAAAGGACAAATCATCTCACAAGGATATAATGGAACACCATCAGGATATGATAATTGTTGTGAATATACTGATGAAAATGGAAAGCTCATAACTAAAAAAGAAGTTTTGCATGCTGAATCAAATGCTATTTCAAAATGTGCCAAATGGTTGAGTTCTACTGAAGATGCAACACTTTATGTGACATTAAGTCCTTGTTTTGAATGTGCAAAAATCATTATTCAAGCGGGTATTAAGAGAGTTTGCTATAATGAGACATATCGAAACACGGAAGGTTTAGATTTCTTGAAAAAGAACAATATACAGGTTGATCAAATATTTATTGATTGAAAATGGGAGCTTAATGCTCCCATTTTTATTTTATTAAAAATAAAACCGAAATAATTATTTTTAATAAATGAAATATAATATCTAAATGGCCGAACAAAGAGTCTATACATATTATTTTAGAAAAAAGAAAAAATATGAAGAAAATGAGGATATCAGATATGATAATGGTATTTTATATGAAGGAGATGTAGTTCGTCATTTAACTATAGTAATTAAATATGAAGATATTTACGAATATATACCTAATCAATACCAAGAGTTTATGATAGATTTTTATAATGATGGTTTATCAGATGATAAATCTATCATAAAGGATTATGTATATCAAGATGGTGATGAAGTGAAAGAATTTAAAGAATATGAAAAATTAAGTAATACATTATATAGTGGGCAAATTACATATCTTGATTCTATTCATCAAAATACCAATGTATCTTTATATAAAATATACAACAATATCGATAATTATAGAAATGACTATATAGATGATATTGACAGCATTTACCAAGAATATCAAGTAGATGAAAAAAATAAATTATTCTATATACCTAAGACGAAATTTGATGAAGTAGTTGAAGGTGTTTTAAAATACAATACTGGTCAAATATACATATTAGAAGTTATATTGAATAAACTCCCAAATGGTTGGAGTTATGCAATTGAGAAAGAGGAAAGATTAGATGATAATGACCAAAATGACTATTTTTATACTTTAAATGATATTAAAGAACAATTAAATAAATTGGAAGACTAATGAAAAATATAGACTTGTTATACCATATAAATTCTATCATATACCAAAATGATAATTCTATATATTATGCTTATATTCCTTTGATACTTATTAATAATGACAAGACATACATAGAGAATTTTGATAATGGTGGTATCTATATTAAATTAACTAAAGATTTTTTAGAAGATGATGATATAGTTATGAAATATGTAAGTCAAGAAGAATTGTCTCATTCAATCGTTGATGTAGATAATATAGACTTATATAATTTTGAAAGAATAGATTCTAATAAATATGAATATTATGCGAAAATAAATGAATTGATAGATAAAGAGATTGAAGAAGATATGATTACTAATTTCTATCAAACATTTATGAATATAATAAACACATATGCGGAGATACAAAATACTGAAGACCTCAAGACACAAATATATCAAAAAGTCATAGAATACTATGCTAATGGACAAACTGATTGTGTTATTAGAGGACTTAGTTTGATTTTGCAATCTTCTACATATGAATATGCTGATGTTTCTCCTTTTACAAATTGTGGATGTAATAGTGGAATATCTAATTCTATAAACAACAGTAGCCAATCAAATAATGGTTTGACAACAAACTTGGATTGTGTCTCAGCATATAAGCAATCAATGTACTTATATTTAGTTCAAATGTTTGGTGATATAGATTTTTACAATAATTTCATGTTTGTAGGTGATGAGCCTAATGAAGATCTGATAGATTATTTACAAAAAATGGTAGATGGGTTGAAGAGCATGGATTTTAGTTTAAACTTCAACCAATCTTCTAATAATCATTGCTTATGTACTGAAATAGAATCGAAAAATATAGATAACTATTCAATTTTAGATAATTTCAAAAAAGTGCTTGATTGGATTAAGAATTGTGAGATTGAAGAGAACACAAATAAAATAAAAATATATGGAAAGCAATTTGGTGAACTATTGCTTAATTTACAATTTTAACTATGAACATATTAAAAGAAGGTAATCCTAAATGGGATGAAGCTATAATGACTGCCGAATGTCAATATTGTGGGTGCAAATTTTCTGGTACAGTTAAAGATGGAGATTTTAAAGTATCAACAGAACCGAAAGCATATATTTATGAAGCTACATGCCCATCATGCGGTAATAAGCTTAAATTCTAAAAATATCTCTTAAACATTATGAAAAATCTTTTGAATTATTTAGACGACTATTTTGATGACAACGTTGAAGAATCATTATGCAATCGAAAATTCAAGAACAAAATAAGTGTATCTAAAGAACAAGCTTCTGAATGGCAACGTAAAGCTAATAGAAAAGCATCAAGAGAAGAAGAGATTGAAGCCCATGGTAAGCCTATAAATCATTCACATATTTTCCGTGATAGGACTAAATATACGAGAAAAGACAAACATAAAAATAATAGATATTAATAATGAAAAATTTAAGTGAAATTTTAAATGAAAGTTCAAATACAGTTAGAATATATATGGGACCTTGGCCTGAAAAGAAATGGGATGGAGGTTTTATAACAACTGATTCTAAAACTGCTGCTGAATATCGTAAATATCAAGAAAATCAAATAAAGAAAAATATGGGTACTTGTCCAGAAAAATCTGATCCAAAGGGTTTATTAAAAGGAGTAACTGATATATCTGGAGAAAGTAAAAATGCATATAATATTAGAGTAGTATTTGATAAAGAACATGAATCAGCAAAATGGGGTAGTACATTAGCTTCTGTAGTATTTGTGGATGATGATATGAGCTATGAAGCTTATGAAAAATTACAAAAGAAATATCCAATTGATAGATATTATATAATTGGTGGTGAAGTTCGTAAAAATATATTTTATATGGCATTGTCATAAATAAGATATGAAAAGTTTAAATGAATTAATAAATGAGGCATACCAAGTAGGTAATAAATATAATATTGAAAATCTTAAAGAAGATGAAATGACAATATTAGCTGGTTGGCTTAAATTTATGCATAATGATATAACAAAAGGTAAAAAGAAAGATTGGGAACGTCTTAGAGCATTTATTGATTTACAAGACGGTTGGGATTCTAAAGAATTTACAGTAGAAGCTTTTATGAGATTATATGATAAAGCTATGTGGTAATGAAAATTAAAATAATATAATTAAATATATAAATATTAAATAATGAAAAGCTTACAAGATTTTATTATTGAATCAGGTGAAATTAATGAAGGTCAAGATACCGCATCTATTACTTTTGATTTTACTGATTTAGATAATGCTGATGAGACAATTGAATCATTGAAGGATAAAGAAGGAGTAGAAGTAGATGATAAGAAAGTTACTATAAATATCAATAAAGATAATGCATCTAAACTTGATTCTGTTCAAGATATTTTACAACAATATTCAGAAACAATTCGTAACTCACAAAAACGTACAAATGACGAGCAATATGCACAAAAGACTAAAGCATTTGCTGAAAAGGTAGGAGAATTTAATGATGCATTAGATGCAATAGATAATCCTGATGAAGATGACGAAAATAAAGAAGACGAATAATATTTTACAATCATAAAGATATTATTTAAGTCTATCCTGAGATAACTGAGTGCCCACAGGTGATTAAAAAATGTTAAAATATATATTTATATGTTTAATGATTTTTTTAATCACCTGTGTGCTTTATTCGTAATATTTTCCATTAATGATAAAAAACTCTCCATTAGTTACTGCTTCATAATTTTCACTAATAGCTAATGTGCTTATAGATTTAAGTTTTGTCAAGTCAAATTGTATATCATTTAGTTTATTGATTAGGACATCAAGATAATCACCTTTCTCAGTTATATAAAGAAAACTCTCTCCATATATATTAAGATAATTGAATGGATAAGGTACTCCATAATAAAGAAAAGTATTATTTGCCAAATTGCAATATTTGTTGATATAATCACCTAATTCTAATTTGTCAATCTTTTCATTGTCTTTCAATATTTTTTCTATTTTAACTTTTGACAAAACTAAATCTTCTATATCTGTAATATTAACTATATCCATTTTATTAAAGTTTTTTTAAAAATAGAAATTATTTTTATATAATAACATAAATTCGTCAATAAATGGATCAAAATAACAATTTCTTTACTAAAGTCCATAATGTATTTAATAAAGATAAAGATATATGGATTAGACCTTGGGAAGAAGAAAAATTCGATGATTTATATAATCGTGATGAAAGATTTTTTTCAATATTGATTAAAGGTCTTATTTCTTGGTTAAATAGAAATATTGTTCTTTACAATAAACCTATAAATCATTTTATTTTTAATACAGGATCTTCATACATGTATTTAGAGAAGAATGGGTATGAGTTTAAATGGTGTGAGACAACAGGTGATAGTGAAATGTATATGCACATGCCAAGATGTTTGCTTGAAATTGAAGATATAAATATTCCTATGGAAGAGCTTACTCAACCTTATTCAAGAGGAAGCTATGAAAGGAGAAGTGGTAAAGAGCAAATAAATGGATATAATGCCGAAATAAGGAGATTACCAATTGAACTATCTATAAACTTAAAATATGTATTAAGTACATTTAATGAGCAAATCATCTTACTTCAAGAATTAATAGATAAGATTGTATTTCAAAAATACTTTAATATTAATTATTTAGGGCAAATCATAGAATGTTCTATTGAATTTCCAGGAAATACCAATCCAGAAATAAACAAAATAGATATGTCTTCTCCTGAAGTAAACCAAAAGAACATCAACCTAAATGTTAAAATATGTTCCAATTATCCTATTATCAATATTGAATCAGAAATTATAAATGACCAAATCATTAGTGAATTCAAAAATCAAATCAAAATGCACGATATATCACCTAATGATCCTAATTCTGAAATGACGGATAATGAAAAATTTTATTCGGGATATTAAAAAAGAGCTCAAATTGAGCTCTTTATTTTTTATATGGTTTTTGTGTTTTCTCATGTTGGTGATTAGAATTTAGTTCATTAAAAATATTTGCCCATATAGCTTTATTTTGACTTATATTATTTGTCAACATTTGATTTGAATTATATGTCTCTTTTGTATTTTCATGATCATGTTGGCTATTTAAATCATCGAGCATTTTATTCCAAATATCACCATTTATAGAAATTTTATTAGTTAAATCAACCGAACTATTGTATTTTTGTGTTGTACCGACATGGTCATGTTTACTATCTAAATCCTTTAACATCTTGTCCCATATATCGACAAACTTAGAATAGTGGTTAGTTAAGTTTTGGTCAGAATTGTAAGCTTCTGATGTATTTTCGTGATTATGGTCACTATTTAAATCTTTCAATACTTTATCCCAGGTTTCAGAAAATTTAGAATAATGAACTGTTAAATTATCAGATGGGTTATATGCCTCAGTGGTATTAATATGGTCATGCCCACTATTTAAGTCTTTTAATGCTTTATCCCATACATCTGCAAATTGTGAATAATGGATAGTCAAATTAGTAGTTGGGTCATAAATATTTGTAGTATTATTATGATCATGACCTGAAGTAAATTGGTTTTGCTTAAATATCCAATAGTCAGCTAAATTCATTCTTTTATTCTCTAATGAATTGTTGCCAAAATTAAACATATCAGTCATCTCATATATAGAAGCACCATCTTTAAATGTTCTATATGGATAAGCACTACCATTTTCTGTTATTGGTTTTCTTGTATCTTGGTGTTCAAATATAGTAGATACATAGTTCTTTAATCCTTGAACCATATCTGTTGTATATTTTGAATAATTAACTGTCAAATTATCTAAAGAATTATATGGGATAGATGTATTGGTGTGGTCATGATTAGAATTTAAGTTACCTAAAGATTGATTCCATTTCTCTCTATTTTTACTATATTTGTTAGTAAAATTATTCTTTGAATCGTAAGGCAATGTAGTGTTTTTATGTTCAAATTTACTTGTTAGCCTATTTACACTTTCTCTCCATTTTTCACTATTACCTGGTATATAATCTTCATTACCAGTCAAATAACCTAATGTAGTCAAGTTACTCCATGTGTTACCAAGCAACTTACCCATTATCTTATTAGCAAATTTAGATATATTATTAGTGGCATATTCAGCTAACATACCACCAAAATGCTTAGCAATACCTTCAACCGATGTCAAATCATCAGGCATCATCATTTGAATACGACTACTTGTATTATACCCAAGATATTCAGTACCTGATTTGGTAATACTTTGGTCATAATCATATAATATACCATCAGACCCAAATAGCATTCTTTCAAATTCATTACTTGTATGTTGATAACATTGGTCGTATTTTATCTTAATATTACCTTTACCTAAGCTAAATGGTGTTTCATTATTGATATCACCTGGCATTTGTGAAGATATTGATTCTCTATCTATCTCGCAACCAATGAATTCATATAACTTAAATGAAAAATTATTACCATTTGTTTCAACTTGGGTGTTATTTTGAGTGGCTCCTTTCTTTAAGAATTTATTAACTTTATTATCAATAAATGAAGATAGCTTATCTCGATTTTGCATAGTTTTCTTAGTGCTTGCAAACGGTAAAGACTTAGTTGCATTCATCACTGGCATGTGCAACTCTTTAATAGGGCTTGGGAATACCATTATGAGCATATCAAATTTACGAAGATTCTCCGGAATAACTTCATAATGGTACATATCATCATAACATGCAAACTTATACCAATCCATCATTGTTGACAATCTCATATCTATTGAGTCAACATTACATTCTATCTCTATAGATTTTTCTTTACCAAATTCATCTATGACTGGAACGCCGGCTTTATCCAATCCTTTTACTGATTTGAAAAACCAAGGAGCATTAGTGCTGATATAGCTTAATGTTCTTGTAAATCTAACTAAAGCATCAATTCTATTCTGAGCCATAATGGATCTGTTCCATTCATTTTTTATAGAAGATAAATATTTGAGCGCACCATTATGTGAAAATACCATATTAGTTTCCGGGAGACCACCATTTGAAGATACCGAATTACCATTCAAAATTCCACCAAACAAACCGAAATTGGTATCAAACTTAAAAAATATTTTATAATAGAAATACCCTGGCTCACCAAAGAAATTATATAAATTTCTTTGCCACATATATTTTTCATTCAACCAAATATCATATCCAAAATCAGGTATAGAAGTTTGGTAATGCAATTCTTTACCTAACTCAAATGTATCATCACTTAAAACTTTATCAGTAAAAGCCTTATTATACCCGGGCACCATATCAATGGCATTAGCGGATTTCATCAATTTTTGATAATTACTAATACTATTGATTTTTTGAGGTTTTAAAGGTGCTTGATTTGAATAATTATTTGTAAATGTATCGGATTGGCCTGAAGTAAATTGCTTGTATACATTAAAAATGTCTGTAGCGAAATTGCCTGAACCTCCACCACCCATTCCGACGAATGATTTTGCTGAACCTACAATTGATGAACCTATAGAGCTTAAAAATCCCATTATAACTTAAAATTTATTTGATATGAATGTATTTTTTGAAAGTAAATAATCATCACTGATCTTATTAGTGTCACCATTTAAATAATCAAAATCCAATTCATATTCTTCATCTAATGTCTCTGAATATAATTTTGCTTTTCCTTTGACATAATTCAAATCTATTATTTCAGAATCTAATATGTTTTCTTGTGATAATTTAACATTCTCAATTTCTTTTTCTTTCTTACGTTGGTAGTAATTCCAATATTTTGCCAAATCAACTTCCCATTTTAATGCAGGTGATTGTATAGAAATAAACTTAGTCATTATCATACATTTAGATGGTTGCCAATATTCTTTATCTGGTATCTCTATGATGATTGCATTAGCCACAAAATCATCATAATTTTTCGCATCATATATGAATTTATCTTTTGTCTTGTCAATGTATTTCTTGTCATCTATAGATTTATTGATGAATGATTGGTTATGCATATATTTTTCTTCTTTTGCTTTATATTCATCATCAAATGCCGACTCAAAATGATTATTATTATTTTCTAAATATTCTGATAATATATAATTTTCTTCTAAAGCTTTCTTTACCTCTATCCATTCTTTGATATACTTTGACAATGCTAAATTATATAACTTTTTATGTACAATATTGTATTTATTAGATATAAAATCACCAAACTTTACAGGTTTAGTGTCATATAGCATATCATTATATTTTTTATTTACAAAACTATTAATTATCATAATTATTTAGAAAAATTTATTATACCATTTTTTAGCAACATCAACAACACCTGTAGATGATCCTTGTAAATCTCTTGATAACCCACCGGTATTTATGAATTCAACTCTTGTCTCTTGTGCTGGCATCAAATGTATATCAACATTTTCATCAGTTTCATTGGTTTCTGCAGCACCACCTTCTCCGTATTCTTCTGGATTTAGTCTTGCAGAATTATAAAGGCTATTATATGATGACTGTGGACCTTTCTTAATTAAAAATAAAATTTGAACCAATGTTTCTCTTTCTTTATCATATTCAAATCTCATAGAATCGATATAATATAAACCAGAAAGTGCTATATCAATGACTTCCCCAGATTCTTCTAATGCTAAATCTCTATAAGTCTCAAAATCATTTATCTTTCCTTTATTTAATGTTTTGTCTTGTTCTGGGTTATCCCCTTGGTCAAGTGCAATATTAGTAGCTGATGTTAATACTTTTTGTTTTTGGGCTGGGTTAGTTGTTGATTTGTGTATATTCACCAATGTTCCTCTTTGTAATCCTAAATTCAATCTATTTAAGACTAATTTATAATACTTAGATCTCTTTAATTCAAAGAATTTCTCTCTAATAACTCTTTGTAAATTTGTATTATATGGGTCTACCAAGATACTCACTGGTTTTTCTGTATTAGTATTATAGTCCGAAATTTTTGAGCCATCCACCGAATTTTCCTGGGCTTGAACTTCTTTTACAACCATATCATTTTTCTGTGAATTCTGTGAAACAGTTCCTCCTTTAACTTGTAATACTGGGTTATTAACTAACAAACCAAGGGTATGTATATTATTGTCTGATATTTGAGTAAAGTTATCTTGGTCATATTCCATGTTAGCCAAACCATCATTTTTGTTAGAACATGTCAATGTCCTATGAACTAATCTAAACTCAGCTTGTGGGGTATTCTTCGTATCACCGCTTTTACCTACCACGGCATTTATTGCTAAATGGTTGACATCTATATCTTCAGATAATACCCAAGATACATTTACTAATGTAATATACCTATAAAAATCCACCCAAACATCAAATATTGAATCTTCGTCTACTCCGCTAATTTCCATTTGCCTTTTGATGAATTCCATATAATTCTCATGTTGAATCAATCTTGGTAATCTATCTTGAATTTCTTTACAATGATCTGTTGTTGATAAGCCCAATCCACTGGCCCTTGATATCTCATGTAAATATTCCCATGTATTTGGGTAGATTTGTGGTGAAGGATTGCAACTTATTTGCCTATCAGCAACTTCTTCATCAGCATTTTTTCTCTTTTTTACATTAGGACAACCAGCGTATTTTATCTGGCAATTCTTTTTTTCTTCTAATGATTGTACCCACATATGACCTGAAAATGTATAAATATCACCATGGGTAAAGTCACAATCATCTATATAGAACTCAAGAGAGATGTTCTTATAAGTTCCTTCTACTTCTGGTACTATTGTAACCATTATATGATTATTTATACCAGGACCATTTGAAAACTTAATAGTGCCATCTGTATCATCTTTAACTCTCAAATACAATGTTGGTAAAAAACTATCATAATATATTATAAATTGGTCGATTTGTTGTGGAGCCAATACAGTTGTATTCAATAAAATCAAAGGAAAATCTCGTCCTTCAACCATATTTATCTCAACATCTTCTCTTGCACCGGCGAGATCACCAGTTTCATTACCATTACCTTCCGCATCAGCTTTTTGGTATTTTCTAACTTGCGTTGGTGTTGGTAAAGTAGGGTCATGATAAACAACTGGATCAGTATAATTTAATGGTTGGATTAATGGGTATTTTTCTAATGTACTTTCGTTTGATTGATTCTCCATCTTGATTTTCTTGAATATTATTATTTTATATTTTTCGTTGTTAGTGTTAAGTATATAACTTTAATAAAAAACTAATCCCATGGATTTATCTATAATAAAATTATCTTCGCCTTCTATTAACTCATTTGATCCACGGATTTCGTCAAATCTCTTTTTATTACTTTTTGATATTTTTTTAATCTCTTCATCTTCTGATTCTATAAAATCTGAAGATTCTGGGGTATATTTGACACAATTAGCCATATAATCCACATGAGGCAAAAACAATATATCATCTTCATTCATCTCAAATGGATTTGATATACCATTTACTTTACATATAATATCCGCATAAGAATCAGTTTGATATACAGCTAATGATATTAAATCCGGTCTGGCGACATAATATTTATTTACTATTATAAAATCACCATCTACTCCTTCAACGGGTGTGAAATTCTTACCCATTAAATCTATAAATGTGATACCATTTCTCGTAACTTTTGGTTTATAATTAATTATTCTATAATTTAACATAGTTATTCCCAATCAGCCATTTTTTCGGAAGCTATTTGTGCCAATTCACCTATAGCTTCTCCTAAATATGAAAATTCTTCGGTTACAACGGATGTACGTATTGGTAAATTAGAATCATTTAAAATTGGTGAAACTTGGGCAGCTTTTTGAATAGCATCAAATAATTCACCGGTATTATTAATTGTATATGTAGTTCCATTAAGAGTAATTTTTCCACTATTCCAATCGATAAACAACCCATGCAATATCCTTAAATCATTTAACCAACCTTCATCTTCTGCGGTTTTTAATATGCCAATATTAAAATCATTACCTAAATCAGCAGGCGCAAATGTACTTCCTGGTGATGGAATCCAAGATTTAGTAGTATTAGCATTATCAACTGTAAAATCAATATTATTTTGTTTTATATTTACTGTTGCCATGATAACTTAATTTTATTTAAAAATAAAACCATCATAATTTAATTATGATGGTTTATAAATTTATTTTATAATTGATTATTTCAAAACTTGATTAAATGATACCGTCTTTCCTGCGGTTATATAGATTTTATATTCTATTCCACCTATAGTTATATATTCTATATTAATTTGACTTTCTACATTAATTTGACCGGTGGAATCGTAGTATGTATAATTTAAACTCTTAGGTGCAGCTATATACCAATAATTCCTTGGGCCATTTAATGATATTGGGACCTCAACTTTAGATGTAACTTCTTCCTTAATAACTGAACCTTCCACAGCAGTTATATCATCAAAACTAAATCCTTCTGTTCTTGGGTCTACTTGACCTACATATACATATTTCTTTGTTTCAGTAACTGGTTCTTCCGTAGATCCTATACCTAAAAGCTCTTTTAATTCGTCAATTGTCATGAGATAAGCACTAACAAAATGGCCATTATCATCAAATTGTATTTCTCTAATAAATGTGTTATCACCACCTATAGTTATACTTGGATTTCCTTTAGCTGGGTGAGCTGTTAAATAACCTTTATCATTAGTTAATTGGCTAACTTTAGTTGGTATTGTTGGCAACTTCGGCATAGTAAATTCAAATGAAGTACCACCAGCATTCAATGTATATGTGGAACCAAACGCAAACGCAAATGCATCAGTACCTGTTGAAGCCACGATTGAAGTTTGGTGAGTATGATTACCTGCTGCGGCGGTAGTGGATGTTTTACCAATAGTTGGTCTGAATGTAGTTGGTTTACCACTAAGAGAATACCAATTAGGATAATCGGGTAATTCGATATATGGTTCTCCTATATATGATTCTCCTATATATGATGGATCATCTATTTTAGTTTCATATATATTACCATTAACTTTAATTAAATTAGGTTTTGAAGCACATGTAGTATTTAATTCATGTAATAATTGACTAACTTTAGTTGGTATTGTTGGCACACTTGGCATAGTAAATTCAAATGAAGTGCCACCTGCATTCAATGTATATGTGGAACCAAACGCAAACGCAAATGCATCAGTACCTGTTGAAGCCACGATTGAAGTTTGGTGAGTATGATTACCTGCTGCGGCGGTAGTGGATGTTGTACCAATAATTGGTTTGAATGTTTTTGGTCTACCACTAAGAGAATACCAATTAGGATAATCGGGTAATTCGATATATGGTAATTTGATATATGATTCTCCTATATATGATAGTTCAGTTTCATATATATTACCATTAACTTTAATTAAATTAGGTTTTGAAGCACATGTAGTATTTAATTCATGTAATAATTGCCCTGTAGTTTTTAATGGGTTTTCATCAGTAAAACCAAAAATACCTGTCACATCATTCCAGTCAATATCTACTGCATTTATAATACCACCATCTTCATCCGGACCACTCATACCTAATATATGTAATGGATATTGTCCAAATGGAACACCTGCTCTATCATCATTTATCACAGAATTAAATGTTATTCCATCTTGATTAATTTTGGCCATATTTAAAAATTATTATATTTTTGTTTTATGAAATTCTAATTTTAACACTACCACCATTTACTGTTTTAGAATACATTCCAAATATCTTATATCCTGATATTGTTGTTGTATCTATATCTTGTTGACCTAATGTTGTTCCGGTATTAGGTTCGATAAATGTTACATTCTTATCTCTATTTGTCAAAACATATATATAAGCTTTTGCACCTGAATTATTTGTATAAGTTTGTTCTGTAGGATAAGATGTTACAGTTGTTGCTTCAGATAATGATGTTGGTTTTGTTGTACCTACATACCAATAATAACTTACCGCTGGCGCACTAATAGTAAATTGTTTAGTTGCTGTACCTGAATTATAGTTAGTAGTTGCAGCTACTGTAACTTGAACAATATATGTACCTGCTGTAGTAGGAACTGTTGTTGTATATGTGCTATCAGCTGCTGTACTTACTTTATATTTATAAGTTTCGGTACCTTTACCTGTATTTCCAGTAACTGATGGGCTATTTGGAGTACTTCCTTCTGTCCAACCAGTAATATTAACACTTAAGCTTAATTTAGCTTTATTGATTGTATAATTCAACTTATTAGTTGTAGTCTTACCTTGATAAGTAGCAGTTATATTTGTATATGAACCTGCATTAGTAGAACTTGTTAATTCAGTAGAATGAACAACACCACTAGCATTACCTGCAATCTTTGAATTAGTTCCATTAGAATAATTTAATTGGATTTGTGGCAAATTAATTGTCGATCCATAAGTAGAACTTGCTGTAGTATTTACCCATTCAATTGATGATAATGTAACATTAGCTGATGGTACTGTAATTGTTATATTAGAAGTATCTTTAGTACCATTAGCACCATAAGTAACAGTACATTTAATCTTTGCTGTTTGTTGTGAATATGTACTATTTTTACCAGTTATAGTACATGTTTGTGAAGTAATATTTGTTAATGTAATATAATCACCACCACTAACAATACTCCACTTATAGGCAGTAGCTTCTTGTGATTGAGTAGCTGGTGCACCAAATGTACATTGTTTTACAACAGTTGAGCTTGTAGTTGTTGAGTTGTATGCTTGTACATAAACAGTTAATGCTTTACCCTTTCTAGAAGCAGTTCCAGGAGTACATATAGAAGTATTTGAACCTGTAGCAGATGATAATGTAACCGCTGTTGCAGTTGGGGTAGGTAATGACCAAGAATTATATGATTGGTTATTACCAACTATTTTTAATGTTTGACTAGCTCCATTTCCCGATGGAGTAAATGAAGTAATACCTGTAATAGAGTTATTTGCAAAACTACCATTAGATGTATTCCATTTCCAAGTAGTTACATTTGCATCTCCACCTTCACCAACAACAGCTGTTAAAGTTATTGTACCATTATAATTTACTGAATTAGTTCCAGTTACATCAAATGAAATATTGCTTGATCCTCTATTTTTAAATAACCAGCATAAAACTGTTAGCAATTCATCAGATGTCTTAATACCATTGGTAAATAATATGTCTCTGATTGCACTTTCTGATATTGTAGATTTTGCAAAATTATTTTCGTTATCTCCTTTTGCATTTCCCCAATCGATTTCCATACAACTCATAAATTGTCCATACCATGAATTTTTGGTATCTTTGCTAACCGGTTGATTATTAACAACAGGTTTTTCTTGATCAGTCCAAAATTTTCTTGCAATATGGGCATCATTACCAGTTACATTAGTTGGTTCTATAACATTAAGTGATATATGAGTATCTTCAAAGTTATGTTTTAAGTTTGTTGCCATATATTTATTTTTTATATAATTTATCTTATATTATATTCATATTCTTATTTCCAGTACTTGCATCATAAACTCTTATATAATCATAATTAGTATAAGATTCAGATGAATAAATATTATATCTACATTCATCATCTAATTTTATGTTAGATTTGATTAGTTGGAGTTTAGGAATGAATTTATTATCTGTAGAATTATTTTGATTAGACATAAATAATGTATTACTAACAAATATATTATTCATAAAATCTACTGGAACAATCATATATACTTTGTTTGAAAAATTATTACCTATATAATAATCATTAAATGTATTAGATCCTAAAGTATACCCATCCATTAAAAACTCATTTACAGATCCAGATTCTTGGTAAGTTGTCTGATTTACAAAATCCCATTCATTGCCATGTTCAGTAAATAATTTTTGAAATGTGGTATAAGTTATTTTCTTTGAAGCTTGATATTTATTAATTTCATCCTCTATAGGTTTTAACAATGGTTGATTATCTTCATATATATCATTTAAGGGGTGAAAAGGACCTACGTAAAAATATCTTTCCAAGACCTTTGTTTTTGTAAGTCGTAATAAACCATTATCGTCCATCCAAAGAGATATATTTTCACCATTTACATTTAATGAATTCTGGGTTGGGTGAATACCTTGAACAATAGTATAAGGTATTCCATTAAATATTATATGTGAACCAACTATTGGTCTTGAGTTAATATGATATTCTTCATTTTCATTATAATCTGATAATGTATATCCATTGGTAAACATCATTAGGTTAGGATAACTTGTAGTCAACCCTAAAGCTGTATTCTTATCGATATTTTCTAAAAAAACAATCCTATCTCTTTCTTGATTTCTTGTTTGATTTTGTAATATAGATTGATTAGATGTATTTCCCATTTTATTTTATACTCATATTATATTTAATAATAACTACTAATAATATCTTTTAAATGTATAATGGTTGTAGTTTAGAATGATATATGTTCATGATTTCGTCTTCAGTTTTTGTACTATTGATTTTTTTCAAAAGACTTGCAAAAATATTGTCATTATAATTTATCAAATGATTGGATTCAAAGTCATTATTAAATAACAATTCAACATATTTTTCAAAAACATCAATATCAAACATATTTAATAATTTTGTATCTCGTAATGACAATATCTGGTTGCTACTATCGTTTTTATTGATAGTGATATATTTGTTAGAAGGCAAAACAGATTGTTGAAGTGATTGGTTATTCTCTTTAATAGTTATTATCAATTCATATTCACCATTATATATAGATGTAAGTATTTCACCATTTTCTCCTTCTTTAGGCTCTAATATTGAATGAATATGATATGAGAAAATACCAAAGAATAAATTACATGTACCAGTCATTGAAGAGTTGTAGTTTGTTGGATCTAAGCTATAGTCTTCTATATATGAGATATATTTGAACAAACCAGTTACATTCTTATAAAAATTACTTTTCTTCAATATGATTTTTTCTACTGTATAGATAGTTGGTAGTGCAAATACAAATAATTTATAGTTCAATTCATTATTTCCAAAATTCAAAGGTATACTTATTTCATTATCCAAGATTAATTGATGATTATTCAATTTCAAATTATCGTTTTTTGTCATTGTAAAATCAATATTTATCTTGTCTAAGTTGTCATCATCAATTTTAAATGATTGAAGCTTACTAAAATATATCAAATATTTAGGAACGATTGATATAGGTTTAATATCATATCGGTGTTCTTTAATGACATTTTGAGTACTTTTTAAAATCTTTGATACATCATTGTCTTTTAAGTAAGGATATTCTTTATATTTTGATGGTGGTGTTTCACCAATCAAAAAATATGTATTAGTTAAAATATCAATTCTCTCATTATAATTATTTGGTAATATCTTGATTAAATTAGTTGAGTCATTATAATTAAAGTTTATTATAAATGAAGAATGAATTTCCTCTGAATCACTATTGTTATTTTCAACAGTATTTTGTACATTTATTTCATTTCCATCTTCGTCAATACCTTTAATTGAGATAGTTTCTATGTTAGCATAATTGATGTTATCTAAATTATTAATCTTTTGAATACTTAAGTTTTTTATACCACTTGTATCATTAGTTTCCCAATCAACTTTATAATTGATAGAGTGTAATGCCGAGCCAATTGGTACATATATCAAATTAGGATCATCCCTATCAATTTTATAAGGTATATTTTCAGTAATTTTTTTACTAATAGATGTTGAATCATAATCTATTAAACTATAGAACATCAAATTCAACTTAAAATCAATATTCGTTATTGAAATATCTTCATAATCGGCATTACCAAATAGTTTTGGTAGATCTTTTAGTAAAAATTGTGTATATTTTTTGTATGGTAATAAATCTGGATCATTAGTTGTTGCCCATTTATATAAATTATCATGATTAATTATTTGGGTAATATCACCTTCACCAAAATTAAAAGTTCTATTAACGCCATTAAAATGGAATTGTTCATCATCAAAATCCGCTAAAGATAAATACAAAAAACCATCACTATTTATGTTTTCATCAATCGTAGGTCCAAAATTTGAATCCGATGAAGCACCTATATTTGAACCTTTCTTTACATAATTTTTAAATTTTGAATCTAATGAATAGTCTTGATTTTTTCTCGAATATTGTTCTTGAATAATAGAATCTTGTAAATCATTAAGCCATTGTGGAATATACAATAACTCTTTTATAGCCAAATCACGTTGAGTTTTATTCAAAAATCCCCAACCGCCGGCTATAAGCTCATTTCCTAAATAAAGATAATTTGATTTGTTATTTAATAAATCATTATAATTTATTCTCTCAAAACCATTATATATTATCTTAGAATCTGGGTCAGTAAAATATGGAGATTCTACTAATGTATCACCATTTTCTCCGGTTATGCCTATATTATAAAAATCTATAGTTCTGGTGGTATCATTATTATAAGGGTCACCATTATCTTTAGACCTATTATATATCTTAAGATATTTATTGTTATTGTTATCTTTCTCTAATAATGGATTATATATAGAATATAAATTGTTTTGTATGTTTATATCAGAATATAAATCATGATACACAACCAACGAACCAGAATTTTTAACTAATCTTGGTAAATTTGGATTTGTACTTATATAAAGTTTTACATATTCTCCATTAAGTTTTAATAAATTATATTGTTCCATTATTCTTCAATTATCAATTATTTTAATCTGTTTCTTGGTTAGCGGTATCATTTGACAAATCTATTGAAGAGCTTGAATATATATTGTTAGATACATCATAAGTTGCTTTAATCTTCAAGATATAGTTGATAGGATTTCTCAATAATGTATTTTGAATGTCAAATGATAATATCTTAGTTATAGATTTTATTTCTGATCCTTCAGATAAAGTATTATTATATTGTGGTGCTTCAGGTAAATAATATTCAAACAAAATAGGTAATGATATTGATTCACCAACATTTACTGTGATATATGAGTTGTTTTTCTCATTACAAAGGATTTGTGATTTATCTGTTAAATTAGGAACTAAGAATCCACCTATTAAGTTTGTTGCTGTAAGCTTTGTATTTTCATTTCCTAAATTAAATCTATTATTTTGATCATCGAGAAATGATGACAAGCTCTTTTGATTGTTTAATTGCAATATTATATTTGAATTAGTTTGATAACCATATATGTGCTCATATCTCAATATAAATCTATTTTCTAAATAATTGTTAGTAAACTTATATTTTTTACCAAAATCAATTGACT
>Ga0326514_10000356_pt1 | contig 31431 bp, 54 predicted proteins | sample 3_2548_0518_D_FD_203653 | JGI IMG/M metagenome (GOLD analysis project Ga0326514, IMG submission 203653) | Bovine rumen microbial communities from UC Davis, California, United States - 3_2548_0518 | ecosystem: Host-associated > Mammals > Digestive system > Stomach > Rumen | place: USA... | reverse complement strand
ACAACATATTCTTTCTTCTTGTCTTCTTCTTCATCTTTACCAACATCTGGATAAATATCTTTAAGTTTTTTCTTAAGTGATTCTTCTCCTTTCTCAATATCATTCTTTGATATAAGAGTGAATTTAGGTTGAGGAATTTCATAACGTTCCATCAAAACAGATGATTGATATTTGTTAGAAGCTTTCTTAGCTGCTTGAATAGGATTAAGTACAAAGAATCCCCAATCTTGAAGTTCTTTTATCAATTCCATACATTCTTCTGAATCTTGTGCTCCCAAACGAGTTATAACAATTGTATCAACATTAGATTGTTCATCAACTTTATATTTATTCTCGTTATCGTGCCATTCTATTGAATCATCAGTAGCTTTATAATCAACTTCTTCTGCAACAAATGGGAATATCTCAACACCTTTACCTTTAACAGCTTGTTCAAGATTCTTTAATGTCTTATTAGTCTTAGAATCTCTATCATTAGTAAAGATTATGATATTCTTGAAGAAATACTCTTTTTTCTTATCATCTTTTTCCTCTTCAACTATTGGAGTTTCTTTTATTTCTTCTTTTGATTCTTTGATATGACCAGCATATCTAAATTTCAAGTCATCAACAGATTTTATGTTTCTGTAATCGATAATATCGTTTAAGTTTTTCATAAATTATTATGTATTTAATATCTATATTTAATAATAAATATATTGTTTAATAACAAATGTCAGGATATTCTAAATTAAATAGTTTGATAGAAAATAAAAAAATTCTATATATTCCAATTTATTCGTGTTTTGATTACAAGACTAATGAATTGAATTTCAAAGCTGATGGAAATATTAATAGATTTTTAACTACATTTTTCTTTTGTAGAAGTTATAAATCTTTAACAATTTTATATCCACCATCAGGAAATAATATTGATTGGTTTGAAAATAGTTGTAAGAATATGTTGCATGATGTCATATTAGAACCATGTCAATTTATTTGTAAATCCGCCAAAATTGAAAGAAGTTTAGAATTTGCAAATAATGTATTTAATAGTTTATTTAATACTTTAGAAAACTATGATATGATTATAGTAGAATCTCAACATCTATTCTTGAAATTATATAATAATGGGTATGATAATTTGATCTATTGGTGTCCAGTTTGTGCAACTAATGAAAAGACAAGAGATTTTCTTGAGCCTTTCAAAGAATTAGATAGATATATATTTAGTATTTCTGAACATACAATAGTAGCATCAGATGATCAAGTAAAATATTATAAAACTATTTGTAAAGATAAAGAACCTATTCAAATCAAAAAACTGATTAATAGAATCTTACCATGTTTTAATTACCAAATTCAAGATAATATAAAAGAATTATCTGGTGAATATGATATTTACCATAAGATATTCTTGCCATTTAGATTAACAGATAAAGGTTATAAGATGCAAGAAATATTTGATTATCTATATAATGAGTATAAAGAATCAAAATTATTTAAAGTTTTTTATACTAACCCAAATAATTGTGATATTTATCAATTTGCAAAAAATGACGCTTATAAAAAATTATTCATTGATAATAATTTCATATTGGTAAATAAAGATAGAGACACATATTATACTATCATAGATTATTGCAATGTGATTATTCCATATTTTGAAGATACGGAGTTCATTTGTCATGCGGCTATTAATGAGTTTGATTATGGAAATTGTAAAGTATGTAGAAATATAGATGAATTTAAAGCTATATTACAATAAATATATTGTTTATAATATGCAAGATAATATTAAAGGTAAATTGAATAATGCATTAGCTATTTTCAATAATATAATAGAATCTGATGAATGCCAAAAATTGATTAAAGTGTTAAAATATGTTAATGACCAAACATTCATATTTAGTGGTGTAGGAAAGAATTGGTATATTTGTGAGAAAGAAGTGAAGACATTTATATCAATGGGATTGAATGCTAAGTCATTAGATTGCACACATGCATTACATGGTGATTTAGGTATGCTTATGAATAGCAAAGAATTAAAATATATATTTTTTGTATCTAAGTCAGGCAAGACTAATGAAATGCATAAACTTATAGATGTCATAATTGATTTGAAAGAGAAAAATATCATCAAGAATATCAATTTAATTATGCTTTGTTTGAATCCAACTATAGAAGATTCGATAGATGCAACAAAATTTGATTTTATATTGAAACCTTCTATTGAATTTAAGGATATTGCAAATATTGAGTTGGATGATAGAAATCTTATACCAACATTGTCTATTAATATAACACAAAGTGTTTTAGATTATATTGGTGTAAATATTTATGAAAATAATTCAGAATTAATTGAAAATTATAAGTATAACCATCTTGGTGGCTCAAATGGTCGAGCATTAGGAATGGAAAAATATTTAGAAGAAATATGAATATAGTTATAGTTGCGGGTGGCTTAGGTACAAGATTTGAGGATCTTTCTGTTTTTCCAAAAATCTTATTACCAACAAAAGCATATAATTCATTATTAGAACAAGATTATGAGATATTAGCAAATGGATTTGATAATGAATTATATTTGATTATTAACGAGAAATATTATGAAATGACTGTTAATTATTGTCATGTTAATAATATAAATGTGAAAATTATCAAGTCATCAAATATAAATGGGTCATATAATACGATTTTAAGTGTATATGATCAAATTCCTCATAAAGATGTATTGTTTGTTTGGTCAGACTTAGAATTAACTTCTATAGGTGATACATTCAATCAAATAGATGATGATACAGTATTTACTTATTTAGGAAAATATAGATATGGTATAGATAATGGCAAAATAACTCATCATGAAGATTATGACGGGAATATTCCTGGTATATATTATATTAAGAATCTTGATAAGTATTTTGAAAAGTATCAATTAGATAAGAATACTAATTATGATTTGATAGATGTTATCAAAGAATTAAATTGTGATATTAATGCTCGTGAGTATCAAGGGGTATTAGAAGAGTATAAAGACAAGCAAACATATATAAATCATATTAAAGGATGTAATTCAAATATAGAAGTGTCATTTAAGACAAGATTCTTTAATATGATAGAACCTGATTATTCGATACCAGGAGAATATAAAATAAAAAAATGGGCGGTTGACAAAGATTATTATCATTTGATTCAAAAGGAGTATGATTGGTATCAAAAGCTTAAAAATCTTGATTTAGGAGATTACAAATATGATATGATTGTTCCAAAAGTATATGATGGAATGATTAAAGATAATACCGGATTTGTTATGTCATATTTGGAGAATTATGTACCTTTGCACTCATATATTAAGACTCATAATGAATCAGATGTTCAAGATATATATAAGACAATTCATCTACATTTAAATGCTTTGTCAAAATGCACCAAAGAAATAGATGCTTTAGATTTTTATAATGACTTAGAAAAGGAAGTATTGACTAAAGTCATAGATCGATGTGAAAAGATAAAATATATGCTTTTGAATTATAAAAAAGAAGATTTATGTCTTATATTGAATAAAGCTTATAGTTACTTATTAGATAGTGCTCAAATTGTTAACCACAAGATATCATATTGTGTATGTCATGGTGATTTGAATGGGTCTAACATATTAGTGAATCCAAAAAATAAAGATGTGAAATTCTTAGATCCACGTGGTTATTTTGGATTTACAACATTCTATGGTTGGCAAGATTATGAATATGCAAAATTACTTTATTGTCTTGATGGATATGATGATTTTAACAACTTACCACAAATATATGGAATAGATAAACCAACAAGATTGAAGTGGTTTGATAAAATTAACTATCTTAATAAAAAGAAATATAAAGTTCTTGTAGGAGTTATTTGGATAGCATTAGCTGGCTATATTTCACAAGATATTATGAAAGCAAATATAGCTTATGAGTATGGTATGCAAATGTTGCAAGAATCACTAAATGAAAATGAGTAAGAAGCTAATTATAATTGAAGGGTTTGATAGGTGTGGCAAAGATACTTTAATGTCAGATCTATCAAATTTTAATAATGATTTTTATATTTATGATAATGATTTGACAGGATTACCTAAATATGATAAAGAACAAGGTAAATTCTTAGATTGGTTAAATGTTTTTATAGATAAGCAAATTAATGATCTTAATGGGTTATTTAAGACATATGATACGATTGTTATGTGCCGGTTGTTAATTTCCGATGAAGTATATAGTACATTATTTAATAGAGAACATACGACTATTAAATATATGGATAAACTTCAAAATGTTGAAATCATTAATTATTGTTTATTGTTTAATAATTATGATGAATATTGCAAGAGATTAGAAAAGATAAATGATGAAAATATTCAATATGGTTATGATGATTTTAATAAGATAAATCAACTATATGTAGACAAACTTAAAGAATTTAACTATAAATATTATATTAATTACATTTATTCAAATACAACACGAAGAAATGTATTAGAAAATTTTTACACATATTATGATAAGATTAAATAATTTCACTAAAGGAGAGAAGAAAGGAAAGACCATAGGAATTTTTAGCCCAAGTAGATTATCTCCATATAAAGAGACTAAATTACCAGGCTGGCAAGAATCATATAATCTTATAAAGTTTTTGAAAGATTATGTAGGATATGACCAAGTATATATTTTGAATTGGTATAAGAACGATAAGAGATATGAAAAACTTAAAGAGCAATACCCATATCTTTATAATTTGAAGAATATTGAGCAAGCATCTAAAGATATTGATGAGATATTACAAAAACCAGATGGTCTTGTATGTTTTGGTGGTAGTTTACACCCAACATATTATTATATTTGCTCATTGATTTGGTATAAGAGAAATGACCCTAATTTCAAATTATATTATTATGACCATGATCCACAATTTAATAAATTTAATTTTGTAAAAGGAATATCTTCAAGAAAATCTTTAATAAATGTTGGGATGGGAGATTTAGAAAAGGAATATTCTGATATTTATTTAGAGCATCAAAAAGAATTAATAGAATATATCGATAACAATACTATTGGTCTTTATGGTGGTTTAGATTATGAGGTATATTGTAAAAAACTTAAGGGTGATATGCCTAATATGAAACAATGGTTATATTTCGATATCAATGAATATTCTTTTGCTAATAATTTTGATTTCTCAAAGATTTTAACTGATATTAAGTTTGAAGATAAATATAAGTTTGGATATTTTGGTATTAAACGTAGAAATAAAATTAGACAAGATATCATTAATAATCTATTAGGCCAATTAGATAAATCAGGAATTATTATAGGTAATGTAAGTGATATTATAGATTGTTCTTCTAAGTTTAAATGTATCGATTCAATGCCTATACCAGATTTGTATTATTTCTTGAACGAGAATATTAAATCATCATTATTCATCACTGATCCAGCTAATTGGGATAACTACAAAAGTTTTAGGTTCTTCGAAAATCTATTGTTAGACTATGTAGGTTTTATTTATAAGAAACAAGATGTTAATAAAATCTATATTAATAATGAAGAGCTTAAGTCATATATATATGTTGATGAGGAGGATTTTGCCAATAAGGTGAATCAAATATCTAGTGATGAGAAATTATATAAGCATTTAGTTTATCTTGAAAGAAAAGAGTTTTACGATCAAATGTCTCCATATATGTTAGATGAGAATAAAGTAATATTTGAAAAATGGTTAAATAAGTATAAAGATTATGAATAAACAATTATCTGATAAAATATTAATATGTGGACCTTGTGCCGCTGAGTCTAAAGAACAATTATTAGATATTGCAAAAGGATTAAAAGAGAACCATATAAATTGTCTTTTTAGAGCCGGTGTATGGAAACCAAGAACTAATCCTGGTAATTTCGAAGGCTTAGGAGAAATTGCAATTAAATGGATGTGTGAAGTTCGTAGAATATATGGATTTCAAATAGGTTGGGAAGTAGCTACTGAAGAACATATTTTGTTATCTCTTAAATATAAGCCAGATTTTTTATGGATAGGAGCCAGAACTACAGTAAATCCATTTATGGTTGAAAAAATTGCCCAATTATTAGGAGATACAGATATTTCTATTTTTGTAAAAAACCCATCAAATTTTGATTTTTCTCTTTGGTGTGGTGCTATTGAGAGATTATTAAATCATAATGTAAATGTAGCTGGGGTTATCCATCGTGGATTTTCTTCACAAAACTTGGCAGATTATCGTAATGCACCAATGTGGTCAATCCCTATTAAGCTTAAGAATAAATTCCCAAATTTATTATTGATAGGAGATCCAAGTCACATGGGTGGCCATGATTTTCTTATTAAGGAAATTTCCCAAAAAATGATGAACTTGAATTATGATGGATTAATGATTGAAGTTCATAATAATCCTTCAGAAGCTTGGACTGATGCAAAACAACAAATTACTCCTAAAGATTTAAAAGATATATTAGATACATTAGAAATACCTATCAAAACCACTAATAATGGTTTAGTTGAATATAGGATGCAAATTGATGAAATTGATGACCAAATTCTTTCATTAGTTAAACAAAGATTTGATATTACTAAGAAAATAGGTGGATGGAAACAAGAGCATAATGTAGCTATATTCCAACAAGGTAGATATGAAGAAATATTGAAGAAAAATGAGATTAGATCTAAACGATATAATTTAGATTTAGATTTAATAAATAATATCTTTAATATTATACACGAAAAATCAGTAGAACAACAATTGAATAATGAATAAAAATCGTCAAAAATTAGAAGTTTATTATAATAATTGGTTTGAGTATTTTAAAGATTCTATAAGTGAAGATCATCTTGGGCATAAAATCATATTTGTAAGTGATTGTGATGGTATATTGACAGATGGCCGCAGCTATTTCAATGATACTAAGACTCATAAGAGCTATGGATCTTATGATAAAGAGGCTGTCAAATTCATATGTGATTACATAGATGATGTAATATATTTTGTATCAGATGATAAAATAGGCTCTAAGATAACTGAAAATAGAATCAATCATATGAAAAAATCTACTAATAATAAGCAAGTTTATTTCATGGTGCAATCACCTCAAGAAAGATATGAGTTGGTTAAATATTTAAAAACTCCAAATAATATAGTTGTCTTTATTGGTGATTCTTTGTCTGATATACCGGCATTATCCGCCGCAGATATTGCTATGACCACCAATAATGCCGCACCACAAGTTAAAGAATATTGTAATTATGTTTCATTATTAAATGGTGGAGTTGGTGGATTTGCTGATTGTATTTTTCATTTTTATGAAAATTTAAAGGATGTTAAAACTATTTTAAAGATATAAAAATATGTTAACATAATATATGATTAATCAATTTAAAGTTGGATGTAATTTTGATTTAAAGTTAATTGACAAAGCGGTAGAGTTAAACGAAAAGTATAAAGGTAAAGCAGAAATTAAAGAATGGTTTGGTAGTGATGCCCAAAATCATTTTGTTACAGCAAGACCTAAATGGAGATTACCAGAGATTGATGAGAAATTCTTTAAGGAATTTATTAAAAAGTCAAGGGATAATGGTATAGTATTTAATTATACAATGAATAGTATTCAACCTTATGGGTCTAAGAAGGAAATGATAGCTCATAAACAAGAAATTCAAGATTTTGTTAAGAAACTTGAAGATATGGGTGTTTATCGTATTACTTTTGCTAACCCAATGATGGGTATGTTCATTAGAGAAGTGTCTAATATTGAATTGGAGATAAGTTGTATTTCTCATATTGATACTGTTACACAATTCAAATATTTTCATGAAACATTAGGAGTTAATAAATTCTGTAATTCAATATTAAAGAATAGAAATAGGGATTTCTTGAAGAATGCCGCAGAATATTGTAATAAAAATGGTATTATTCTCGAATTACTCGGGAACGAGTTTTGTGGTGTGGCTGGGCCAAAATATGCAACACATTGTCCATATCGTGATTCTTGTTATTTATGTCATGCAACAAATGTAACAAAAGAAGATAGTATGTCATATGATAATTATCCAATGCATTTTTGTATGTTCGCGAGAGATGATCATAGTGATGAGGCATGGTTAAGAATGAGATGGATAAGGCCAGAGGATTTACATTATTACAATGATATTGGAATTAACTATTTCAAGATTTCTGGACGTACAGGAAGCACTGAGTACGTTGCTAAGATGATGGAGGCGTATATGTCTCAAAATTGGGAAGGTAACCTTTTGAATCTTTGGAAACCATTGCAAACAATCTATAATGGTAAAAATGAATTTGAAGAAGAATTACCTATAAAGATAGATAATAAAAAATTGGATGGGTTCTTGGACCATTGGTTTAATAAGAATTTTGAATGTGAAAATGAATTATGTGGAACAACATGTAAATATTGTGAACAATTTATGGATAAAATAAAAAGCAAGGCTTAAGCCTTGCTTTTGTTGTATATATTCCTTTTCGATTTATTGTTTGTTACTTGTTTAATTATGTCTAATAGTTTTTGAATATAATCTTTATTATCTTCTGGGTATATATCATTATCTACAAAATTCACAAATTCTTGTAATTGATTTTTTAATTCTAATTTATCATTTAATAGTAGTTCTAATTCTTTTACATTAAATTTTGTTTTATTATATTCTGCAACTAATGTCAAAAATTCTGATAATTGATTTGGATTAAATTCAAACCATTTATCTAACATCCAAAATAAATTATCATCTAATTCTTCTATTATAAATTCATTTAATGTTTTCATTTTTTATAAACTGCTATTTCACCATCTTTATTTTTCTTTATATCAAAATACTTTTCATATAATTTTTGTTTAGTATTATATTCTTTAATATTTAATGTCAAACCTTTATAACTTGAAAGCGATTTAATTTCTTTAACAACAATATTGATTAATCCTTCACTAATACCTGAGTTAAAATGATTTTTGTCTATTTGCATACTTAGTATATGGTCATAATCTTTATATTCTAAAAATTCTGGAGGTCTTTCATATTTATCATGTGTTATAAAGAATAAACAACCATATACATTATCTTTATCTTCGGCAACCGCTATTCTTATTTTATTATTATATCCTTTTTCAATAATATCTTTACCTTTATTAAGATTGTTGTTTTTGTAAATTTTTTCTTTTATCTCATCATATGTATAGATACCGTATTTAACTTCATTATCATTTCCTATGTTATTATCATTATTATAAGATTTATTAATCGTCTTCAAAGGTTTATGTTCTTTTTTCTCTTTCTTGGATTTCTTGAATTTTCCTTTCAACCATCCCCAAGCTTTCTTGACACCATCTTTGAATTTACCTTCATCAATGTTATCTTCTAATAGAAATTTCAAATCCTCTTCAATTTTGTATTGTATTAAATATTCTTTTAAGTATTGCATTATAGTTTATAAGTTAAAATATCTTTGTTATCTTTCATTGATGAGAATCCTAACTTAGTCAAGATTGCTTTCATTTTAGGGTGTACTGGTTTTGCACTAATACCTTGATAATTTCCTTCTTTATTTATATAATGTAAAGCCCAATCATTAAGCATAGCTTTCAATACAGGTGTAGATTCTTTTACACATAAAGATGTTTCAATACCTACTAAATGTATAAAACCATCAACATAGCTTACATTTTGGTCATACATAATTATACCAACAAAATATGTAGGATCTATATTATCATTAGAAGCTTTGGTGTCTTCTTCATTAGCTTCGTTTTTTTGCACTGGTGGCCTATACCAATATGGAAATAATTTAGGTTTTAATTCCTTTTCTTCTGTACCATTTGTATCAACTAAATATTTTTTAGGCATTTGTAACATTTGATTTGTAACAGTAAACCCAATAACTTTATCAGAAACAATTTTTTTAACTATTTGGTCATTGGCGAAATCATCAAATTCAAATGATTGTTTAGGTTTGGCTAAATTATTTACATCAACATCTATTGGTTGTAATTTATTATCTTTTATTAATGATTGCATCGTGTTATAAACTTCTTTTAACCATTTACTAACATCGGATTTTAATGACTCTAAAATATATTGTCGTAATTGTTTCATGTATTTAATTTTCAATTTATATTTAAAAATAAAAAAGAGGTACCAATTGATACCTCTTTAATATAAATTTTATTTGGTTTAATTATCATTATATGTAAAATCATCTAATCCACCTGTATAAGGTGAATCAGATAAAGATATGCATTCAACTGTCACCGTAAATGAGGTATCAGTTGATGCTACTTTACGGGATTTTACGGTATTACTATAAATAGTACCATTAGTTACAGTTGTAGGTAATTTGAAATTTCCTAATGGGAATACAGACCATGTGGCTGATTTACCTTCTTCTACTTCTACTGTTTTAGTAGATGGTGAATAACCATTTTCGATATTGATAGTTACATTTGCTTTATGAACCGTATCACTCGATTGGGAAGATGATCCAATAGTATTAATATAAAGAGTGTTGTTAGTTTCACCGGTGCTTGTATCACCATAATGAATATTAATATTATTTTTATCGCCAATATTGCTAATACTATCATTTAATCTTTGTTCCAACGATATCATGTCGGATTTGACACCATTTACTTTACCATTAATAGTATTAACTGATGTTTTTGTAGATTCTATTTCATTAATTATACTTGTAAGTTCATCACGAGTTACAAATTTTAATTGTCCTGCATATTCTCCATCACCATATCTAATACTACCATCAACATAATCCGTAATATATTGAATAACCGTTTTATCACCTAATCCTTTAAGTTTATCAAGTAAAGTTTCAAGATTAGGACCTTCTCCGGTTTTCAATTCTGTGATAATATCATTAATTTTCTCTAATACCGTTGGATCTGTACCAACATTTATAGCTGATATTCTTGTATTTAATCTTTCTAATGAATTACCAATTAATTCAAGTAAATAACCTGAAGATATAATACCTGCGCCATTTTCTAAACCTTCATTAAGATTATCACTTGAAACCGTTGATACTTCATAATCTTGGTTAATATATTTTAATGATAATCCACCCCAATCTACATCGATAGCATCAACAACAAATAAATTATCACCCGGCACAGCTCTTTTTATTTTAGTGTATAATGCTTGTTTACCTTCAGATGCAGCGTTAAATGCAGTTTCAGAAATTATAGTATTTGTAAATTTATTTTTTACCATTATTCAAATTCCTAATATATTTATCTTACACTTATACCACAAGTGCCATTCCATGAATTACCATCAGTTCTCCAAATATCGTATGAAACCTCAGTTGAATATGTTGTTGTTGTCCCAACTTTTTTCCAACCTCCTGATATCAATTGGCCTGCGGCACTTTCAGCAGTATCACCCGGATAAAGATTAGAGCTTTCAATACCCCATGAAGTAGGTAAAGCTATATATACATAATTACCTGAATTAACATCTTGGAATGTATAATTAAATGCATTTTTTGAAGTGGTATATAAAGAGCCTTTTGTCATACTAGGAATATTAAATCCACCAGATGTGTCCCCATCAAATGTAGCATTTCCATCATTACTTACCATGTAACCAATAGCAACTTTATTTACCGAAATATAACCAGTGGTTTTAGTACCTGTTGATTCAACCACATTCGTTGAAGGGTTTTTAACTGTTCCTGAAAGTGAACCAATAGTAGCTCTTAAAGAATCACCATTAGCAATTTTTGCGGATAACGTACCGGTTCCTATAAATGTTGGTGCCGAACCTTCAACAGAAATCGTTACACCACTTAAAGTCATTGCTGGTTTACCTATAACAGGTTGGCCATTGGTCTTAGCTGTAATTGTAACATCACCACTAATATCAGTATCATATTCATAATCACCTTGTTCATAAGAACCAATTTTTAATGTTGCCGAAACCCATCCTGGTTTAGTATAAGTGGTTTGAACCAATTCAAAACTTCCATCGGCATTTCTTTTTAATGAAATGAATTTACCATCACTATCTTTAAAAGTAACAGAAGAATTACTTACAATGGCAGTGGTATCTTGGATACGATATTCCTCATTATTAATATTAAATTTGTCAATTATTTTTTCTGCCATATAATATGTGTATATATTTTAATTTTCATACTATCTTTTATTAATAATAATGTTGGTACAATATATATATTTAATATATTTTATATAATATTTGAAAATTTTTAATAATGTTCTATATTATATATGTAAAACAAAATCATAATATAATATGAAAGTTAAGATTTTTAATGGTTTCGGTGAATACTCAAGAGATATGGAATTTGAGGAATTTACAAAGACTGGTTTTGAGTTTTCTTGTAGAGAAGAGTTCAATATCTGTAACACAATGAAATCCATTATTAGAATTTCGAAAAACAAGAAAATAGATGATGAAAAAATCAAGGAAAACTTGATGTCAATATATAAAAATACTGCTTGGAATACATATATGTATGAAGACAGATTTGAATATTTCATGAACAAATTTTTCGATAAGTAAGATATGTATCATTTCGTAAAATTCAACAACACTTGGTATCTTAAGCCAGAGAAGATTGAAGATGTTATTGAACATTTCAAGAAGTTTTGTGGTCGTGAGTTTAATGAAGGTTTTAATGACTTTAAGAATAATGTAAGAGTTGAAACAAGTTCAGTTGATGGTCACAAATATCTTTATAGCCGTAATCATTCTTCATCTGTATGGAGAAATGCTGTTGAATTAACTATGGAGATCAAGGACCAAAGTTGGCTTGAAGCTGCATGTTCACTTGAAGATAAAACCTATAAAGATAGAATCAAGAGATTTAATAGTGGTAAGCCAATATTCTTTACTGATGGTCTTGCTTATGCCCCACTTATTGATTGGCCTGAGTACGATGAAGAGGTATGGAAAGAAGAACTTGAGTTCCCTTATGAATACCAGTATGAGAATTGTAGATTTTTGCAGTGGCCTGGTGGAAGACATTGGTATGTGAAGATTGGAAATATTGACATTGGAGATTCATGGGGAAATTATAAGTTTTCAGATAAGTCTTATGCACAGGAAGTAGCTAAGAAGTGGTGTCAGTGTGGAGGTGACTGGGAAGCTTATGATAAGATTAATGAAGACAGTGAATATACCCGAAATAGTAAGAAATATTGTAGAGAACACCCAGATAATTAAATAATATGCAAAACCAATATGTGCAATATATGACAAATGTTGAAAAGATAGCAAATGAAATAATTGAAGAAGCACAAGGACAACCTCTAATATTTTATTTAAGTCTATTACCAACTAAACCTTTTGGTGTAACATGTGGAGGTGGTTATATAGATAGTTTATTAACATGTGAAGAATATCAAAATATTAAGAAAATTGCTAATGAACGTAATATAGATTGGGTTTTTATAAAATAAATATAAATATGAAAAGAATTTTATTTGTATTATTTGTTTGTACTTTATTTATAACAGGTTGTAGAGAAGAGAGCAATGATCCTAAAGATAAACCTCCTTATGAAATGTCTCCACAAGAATTTTTCGACTATAGAATCAAGAAGTCAGAAATAGTTGATAGTCGTGGCCATATGTATTATCTTTATGAATCCGGGCATCGTATGTATAATGACTATGCATTTAGTATAGAGCATAGAAAGGATTGTAAAGCTTGCTTAGATAATTAATTATTTAAAGAAAATCAATATGAATAGGGTAGTTAAAATTTTGATAGAACGTGACGAGATTGATCGTGAGGAAGCTGAATCATTAGTTAGAGAAACCCGTGATGAAATCTTAAATCTCGATGAAAGTAATGTATTTGAAGCGGATGATATTATTCGGGATTATTTGGGGCTTGAACCTGATTATATTTTTGATATTTTAGATTTTTAATTTTAATTTTTAATTCTATATGGAAAAAATGATTTACAATAAGACCACTGATGAGTTTAAATGTCCTATATGTGGTTCGAAACGTATATATGTTAAATCAGGCATGATGGTTGATTTATATATTTGTCAAGATTGTGGTTTTGAATCAAGAGACTTAGATGATGGTAAATGATTTGAAAAAATGGAGTTCTATTAAAGGACCCCATTTTGTATTTTCAATAATATCTTAAATAATTTAAATATTATTTGAAAATCTCCAAATAGTTTCTATATTTAATATATAATTAAAATAACTAAATTAAATCATATAAACAGATGACTTATCAAGTTTCCGTAAAAGATTTTAGAAATGCAATAGCACAAATGAAAAGTAATATTGCAGTTGTAAAATGTGCAGATAATATGTTTGCTTCAATACAGTTCTTAACGAAAGATGATGGCACACCATATTATACAGTCCAATATCAGGTTGGAAATGTATGTCGTGCTTTGGGTGACAATTATCCGGTGGGCCAGTTGGTCAAAGAGTTTAATTCAATGATGTTATCATATTCAGAAAATCAGTAATTATATGGAAGTACCAGCAAATTATTATTCAAGGTTGCTCAAGCAAGAGTTCCTCAAATATGAAGAAGCCCGTAAGTCAGGCAAGTATAATATGGTAATGGACATGAATAAGGTCATTGCTGAATATGGAATAGGATTCAAGGATTATATATACATCATCAATAATTATTCTAAACTTGCTGAAAAGTATCTCTAATATGATGACTAAAGAATTTGTATATAAGTTAGCAAAATTGAGAGCTGATGAGATATTTACTAAAGAATATTTTCAGCATGTCACTGATTCGTGGTATTTTGACGAGTTAGCTGAATTCAAGTCAAAGTTATATGGGGTTGAATGTAGACGCCCAAATAAGCAAGAAAAGGAATGGTATGGTGATGCAATCTCTGATTTGTTTGATAAGTACAAAGAAAAGTTTTATGCTGGGGAGTTAGCCCAAGATTGTTATGGTAGATGTATTGATAATTTTAACAAGATATTCAAATGTATTGAATATGGAAATAAGTACTACTCAAAGTTTGACATAGATGAAGAGACTATTCAGAAATTGAAAGATTTAGCAAACATATTTGTCTACAAACATAATGAATTTTGCAAGAAATAAGTTTATGAAAGAAAAAATTTTATATATTTATGGGTATGGATCAAATCCAAAAGATTCATCTACAATGAAAGTTGTTAAAGAGGTTGTTGATGAGTTAGGATATGAATTGGTATCAACAGATTATTCACAGGAATATCCTGAAAGTTGGGGTCTGCCAAAATTGGATAAGTTTATAACAGATAATAATATTAAATATGTAATTGGACATTCACTTGGTGGTTTTATGACTTTGTGTTTAATGAGCAATGTAAAAAAGATTGTTATTAATCCATGTATGAAGCCAAGTATTGAACTTCCTAAACTTGAAAAAATTTCAACTGATACTATTCATCAATATGAAGTTCTTGAAGGTTGGCTTAGAAGTGGAGATGAAACTCCTTGGGTAAATCAATTAGAAGATGTGATTGGGTTGTTTGGATTTTATGATGAGCTATTTAGTTATTATGATGAATTTAAAAAAATATATCCGAAAGCTTATTATATAAAATCAGATCATCGGCCAACGAAAGAAGCATTTAATGAAGATATAAAAACAAAAATTAAGGAGTTCTTTAGTTAGAACTCCTTTTGAATTATATTTAATTATTTATTATCTAATAATTTTGAATCTGTTTTATCATCAGCATCATATTTACGAGCTAATTCTTTAAGTTTTTGACGTACTTGTTCAGGAACATCTACTTTACCTCTCGGGTTACCCATCATAAGTTTTGTATGCGGATGGCCTCCTATCTTTCTTGTATAATAATATCCATCGGGTTTAATTTCTAAAAACTCTTTATCTTTCATAATTTCTTGAGCTATTTCTGCTTTAACCGGCATAGCACCTTGATTGAACATTGTAGAAACTGCTTTACCTGAATATTCGCCCCATGCTTGTCTATCTGGAAGCAAATTATCCTCAACCATTATTTTCTTTAATGATTGGATGCCTAATTCAGTTCCATCAGTACCTGCATAACAAGCTTTACGACCACCACGTTTATTATTGTAAACTATACATGCAACAATTCTGCCTTCTTTACGAACTAACTTCCATAATGTTGTTTCATCTATTAGTTGTTCTACAGAATCCATGCCTGCCATACCACCACAATATTCATATGATTTTGTTAATAGTTTCCAAACATCATTTGCATATTTTTTCATATCTTCTGGTGTATGACAATTTACAAAATGTTCAGATATTAGTTGTTCATTTATAAATTTTGATATATTCTTCATTTATAATTTAAGTTTATTATATAAAAATAACATTTTGATTTTGAATTTTATAAATGTTATTCTATTTTATATTTGTAATTAATTTGTTATAAATATGAAGTATATTATCAAAAATCTTAAGACGGGTGAATATTTGCGACAGGGAGATATGTTCTTTATTTGGACCCCTGATATTTATTATGCAAAGGTTTTCAAAGGTTTGAAAGGTGCCCAGAATATCATGGACAAGATTGCTCTACAAGATATTTCTGACAAAGGCAAGTCTGATGGTTATAAGATTTTTGGAATTGAAATGAAAGAAGTTGAAATTTAATATTAGTTACAGATGGTTACAAAAGAAGATTTCCTTAGTTATTATGAAGCTCAGATGAGTGGTGAGTTCAATATGGTAATGGATGCCCACCAAGTAATGGCTGAATATGGAATTGAGAATGATACATATTGGGAAATAATTAGAAACTATAATAAATATTATAATAAGTATGTTGGTTCAAACTAAAACATTTTACAATGCAGTAATTGATGGTGATTTATTTTTCACTATTTATGATTACCTTCGTTTTCACCCATCAGCAGCCTTGAATAATTATAAAATTCGGACTACTGATGATTTTAATAATCTTTCATTAGAAGATTGGAGAGATTTGTCAGAAGATGCAATTTTTTGGTTAGAGCATTACCAATTACCCGAAGTAAAGTTGCTTGGTGATATTGCCCCTTCTATGGACACCTGGGGAACACTTTATTACCAAACAGTAAATTATATAGGTATTAAAGAGGTTGGGCAACCTACATTACACAGCCGCGACCTGAATGGCATTGTAAAGGCATGTATCAATTGTATAGAATATCTTAAAGAAAAAAGATTTGAGATTCGTGAAGTAACTGATGAAGATTTGAATAATATATGAATAATATAGAGTTAAAAGATTTAGAAACAGGTAAGGAATACATTGTTGCCTTCCGTAAGGGAGAACGATGGATTCCTTGTGTAGTTAAAGTGGTTAAAGAACGTTCTATAAGATTTATTCGCCCAAAAGGCCAGACTGAATCTCCTCTTGAGTTTGATAAGGAATATTCTATTAAATATTTTTGGCATGAATGTAGAGGTATTGATTTGTTTGGGCAGAAATTTGAAGCTATATGGGTATTTGATAGTTTTAAAGTAGCTCAAGCATGGTGTGAATTCGAAAATAGTATCGAAGAGTACATTGAAAACACTAAGAATTATTGAAAATAGGTCAATAAAAAATTCTATATTATATTATTAAAATAAAAAGATATACCATGAAATTTATACAGAAAAATTGGAAAACTATTTTAATTGTACTGTTAGTTGTATTTAGTTTGAATAAGTGTACAGTAGCATGCAATAGAGATTCTAAAATTGATAAGCAACAAACTGAACTTGTACAAAAAGATTCAATCATTAAAGCACAATATGATTCTTTGAATATTTTGAAGGTTAGATGGAATGATGCTCAAACAAACAAGAATGATATTGTTGGTGTTGCATTGAATTCTAAACAAGAATTGACAAATCAAGTTAATCAATTGAATAGTGAAAATTCAACACTTATGCAAAAAGTCAACAAATTAACATCCGAAGTAAATAAGTTAAATAGAGAAAATAAAAAATTAAGAGATCAATTAAATAACAAGTAATGGCAAAGCAAGGATCGATAGAGCAATTTGGGGTGATTATAGAGAATTTATCAAACTCAATGTTTAGAGTAGAGCTTGATAATGGTATAGAAATTCTTTGCCATATATCAGGCAAGATTCGTATCAATAATATACGGCTTATGACTGGTGATAAAGTAAAAGTTGAGATGAGCCCTTATGATTTAACTAAAGGTAGAATTGTTACAAGATTAAAATAATTGAATTAAAATATACATGGATAAAAAGAATACAATTATAATTAATTTGTATGGTGGACCGGGTGCTGGTAAATCAACATTTATGGCTAAACTTTTTTATCATCTTAAATGCCGTGGAATTGATGTTGAAATGGCACCTGAATATGCAAAAGATATTGTATGGGAAGGGCGTTTACAATATTTTGAAGAGCAAATATATATTTTTGCAAAACAGCTACATCGTATAAATAGAATAAATGGTAAGGTAGATGTATGTATATGTGATTCACCATTACAACTTTCATATATCTATTTGAAAGAAGATAATCCAGAATTTAAAGCTCTTATTGATAAAGAATTCTCTAAGTTTAATAATCTTAATTTTTATGTTAAACGTGGAGATGTATACATGGAAAATGGTAGACTTCAAACAGAAAGTCAAGCCAAAGAAGTAGATAAACAAATTGAATCATTATTGGAAACTATTCCGCATTATGTCATTAATCATAATACTGATATTGATGAACTTATTGATAAATATATAATGAAAAAAGATGAAAGTTAAAGATTTGATAGGAATTAACCCGGAAGCTGAAATTGTAGTGGTAGATAAGTTTGGCCTACAATTTGAAGGTAAGTTATCTTATGGTTGGGATGCTGGTGGAGATTGTGGTCTAGAAGTAGATACTAAATCAATTGCTAAAGAGGTTTGCATATTTCTTGGTGATACATCTGAATTAACTCAATGTGAAGGATGAAATAATTCTGATGATAAAAAGAAAGAATGAAAAATTTAAAGAATTTTATTAAGACATACAAATATCCTAAACACTTAAATAATCCTAATATAGAAGACATTATCGAATATAATAATTTAATGAATGAAAAATTATCTTATTTTGATATTAAAAATATAGAAGGATTATTATGGCATGATAAACGTGGGCCTAAATATGGCTTAATTCAAGAAAATGTAATTTATGAAAATATTTTAAGATCATATAAAAGTGAAAAATTATTAGATAAAATAAATAAAAAGTTTGGAAATTATCTATATGATGGAAAAGAAGTTAATCCAGTTACAAAAACAAATTCATTAACATTATTTATTTCTGATGATAAATTGATGAATGATGAAGAATTTAAATCTTTATTAAATTCATATAATTATTATGTTTCATTTTGTGAAGATCGTAAATATGACGATATAAAATATTATGAGGTTTATATAGAACCTTATAAACCAAAAGAAAAGACAGATTACATATATAACGATTGTAAAGGTATAGTATATAGATTTGTAAATGACAATGGATTAAAAAGGTTGAATCATCATGGATTAGTACCAAGACATGATAATGATCGATATTACCCAAAATATATATTTGTTGTTGCTGATAAAGATAAAAATGAAATAAAAGAAACTTTATTAAAAGTTCAAGGAGAAATTAAAAAAACCAATATACATTTTATAAGAATTGATTTGAATAAATATGAAAACAAATTAAAATTCTATAAAGATCCTGCTTCAGTTAATTACGAAGCATTTGTAACAAGAGAATATATACCTAAGTATTGTTGTGAAGAAATCGATATAAATAATTTATAATATGAAAATTATATTTGACACAGAAAAGAATACAGTAAAAGTTGGAACTAAGACTTTTGGTGTTGATATGGATAAAGCTAAAGAGAATTGTGTAGTATCATTTTTTAACAAGTTTGTAAGAGATAATACTATGCTTGGTGACTTTGGTAGTTATGAAGAAGATTCAATGTGGATGTCATATCGATATTGTATTGGACGGCATACTATAGCTGCTTCTACAAGAGCTGGTGATATCGCTTCACATTGTTATGGTCGTATGAGTGAAGAGCGTTCTATCTTTACTGCATATGATATTAATAGAGAAATTGAAAGGTGCTTGCAATTTGGTTGTGGGCCAACTTGGCATTTTCCTATTACATCTTTAAATAGAATATACACATCGGCACTTGATATATTTTGCCAGTTTGTTGAAGATTTTGGCATTCAAAAGAAAGAAGATTTGCTTAAGTATTATGAAGTAAGAATCAAGTTAGCCGATAATGACCGAGGATATACTTTTGAGACAATAACTTGGGAAGAGTATCTCAAACCACAAGTCTACAAAATTGTTTCCGAATATTATGGGAATTATGATATGAGTGTTGATTTGACTTGGAAGTATTTTAAGACTTGGGAATCCGGTGAAAAGATGAATCAAGATGAGATGATTAAACAATTTGAAGAGATAACAAGAAATCGTCCAAATCCTGAGTATTTTTATCTTACAAATATTGATGATTTAATAGTTTGGAATCATCTTGTTCATTTGTTTGATTTAGAACATCATCATAAGTCAATTCTTGTTAATGGTGAAGAGGTAGAATGGTTCTGGACATATACACATGATACATATCAAAAAGATGATGACCCAGATCACTACTATCAGAAAGAAATAGGATATAAAAGAATCCGTATGCCTATTGATGCATCAATTGGGAGTGTAACAAAGTGGATTCCTGATGAATATATTAAAGAAAATCTATATTAAATGAAAGCAAGTTTTTATGAATTTACTTCTGAAGAAGATGTTTGTAAATTTTTAAATGAAAATTGTATAAATCCAATATCAATTGTTTATAGGGATTATAAATATATTCTATTTTATTATAATACAAATATTAATAAAACCTATGAAAAAATTCACTGATTTAAAACCAGGTTCTTATGTATATGTTGTTCATAATTTGAATTGGGATGAGATAAATGATTACCCAAGAGAATATGAATTAACGAAATGTTTAGTTATCTCTAATGAAGTTGGTAAGTTAGAAGAGGATGATATGGGAGATAGGTGGAAGAGCAATATAGTTATAAGAACAGTTAATTATATTACAATACTTTTTAAGAATATAGAATATCGAAGGGATTATGATGAATTCTATGATAATCTAAGAAATATAACAATAACTCCTCCTTGTGGAAAAAATGGCCCATATATACAAGTATTTATTGATGAAGATTGTGCTAAGCAATATATTAAAGATACATGTGAATCAAACATAAAGCTCATTAATGAAAAAATGGAAAAATTGAATATTGCAAAAGAATTGTTAGAAAAATCTATAAATAAATTAAACAAGTAATATGGCAAATGATATGTTAGGTGGAATGGGAAGAAGTCAAATGGTAGACCCAACAAAATATCCACAAATTAAATGTGACAAATGTGGTAGTCATTTATTTAGAAGTGCTACTATTATATATGATATACCAGGTTTTGTAGTTGGTAATGGTACAGAGAATATGCCCTATCCAGTTCCTGTATACGTCTGTGATAAATGTGGTGCGGTGGTAAAATTCCTTAGGGATGAGTTAGACAAGATTGAAGAAGAGAAAGCTAAAAATCAAGAAGCAACTCAAAGTACATCATTGATTATTTAATATGGAAATAAAATTATTTAATAGGGATGGTGCTGATTTGAAAATGGTTTCTGAAGATGGAAAACTTTGGGAACTTAAAGTCGATGATGCCCACAAGTATATATTAGAGTATATGAGATGTGGTTTGATGGATGATGGGAAAACCATAGATATGATTGATCCATCAGGAGGACCATATTTAGCCATCGGTAATAGGTTGAATGATAAATATGTTATTGATGCATTTATAGAGATGGACTTTAAATTATATATACATACTAATAAAAATTGAATTATATTACATTATTAAAATTATGTAAGAAATTTGAATTATATTACATTATTAAAATTATGTAAGAAATTTGAATTATATATTACATTATATGTAAGAAATACATATTATATTTGAAAAAATTCTAATAATTACTATTTTTAAATGTAAACAATAACATTTATATGGGAATTATTGGAATTATTTTTTTAGGAATTTTTGGATTTGTATTCTTTGGTATTCTTGGTTGGATAATCAAAATATTGGGATATGTATTTGAATTTCTATTAAATGGATGTTTCCAGTCTATAGGATGTTTAGTTGTTATTATATTTATAATTCTATTAATGATGGTTTTATAATATTATTATATAAAATGGATTGGGTATGAGAAAACGTATAGTTATAGGAGATCCTCATGGTCGTTGGGATTGTGTCAAACAAGCATATGATAATGAGCAACCAGATGAGGTAATTATATTAGGAGATTATTTTGATTCATTTGATATTCACCCAGAAGATCAAAAAGATTGTTATGATAATATAATTAATCTTCGTAAAGAGCATATTAAGAAAAAGAAAGGTAATAAGTTCATTATGCTTATTGGTAATCATGATATGCATTATATGGATGAGAATTTTGGTAGATGTTCTGGGTGGAATCCATATACTTGCTCTTTAGCTATGTTTAGATTGTGTCGAGATTGGGATGCTGGTATTTTAAATATGTGTTATGTTGATGAGTATAATTCAACTATATATTCTCATGCCGGTGTGTCACAAGCTTGGTATGATACTTGGTGTCAAAAATCTATTGGAAATATCAATACATTAGATACTAAAGCATTTATATTCACATATAGAGAAGGTGGAGATTCTTACGGAAGTTCTATTTATAGTTCACCACTATGGTTGCGCCCTGAAGGATTGAAAAAATCACCTTTGGTAGAATATATTGAAAGTGATGGTACACCATATTGTTGGCATCAAGTTTTCGGCCACACTTCACCTGATGCACCTATGAAATGGGAGAAAAACAATGGAGTATTTTATGGTATTGATTGTATCAATAAACATTATTTAATCCAAGAAATCGATGATGAAGGTCTAATTACCAAATCATATCTTGGTAATGTCAATTAAAATAAAAATGGAGGTCGAAAGACCTCCATTTTTTATATCTATCAATCCGAAATTTATTCGAACTTAATACCAAGCTCCAATGTAAAGTTATTATCTGAGGAAGGTGCACTTTTCTCATATAATGAAACTGTCTTGGTAACAGCAGTTGATGCATTAGCTGTAAATGCAACACTACCAGATTGGCCATTAATTGTTAATGCCGCGTTATTAACTGTAGGTGCAGTTGGCATTGTAAATATAACTGAAGTACCACCAGCGTTCAATTGATATTTCTTTCCACTTGCTAATGTAATTGCACTTGTACCTGTAGAAGTTGTAATTGAGGTTGCGTGGGTGTGGTTACCTGCAGCGGCTGTATCTGCTGTTGTACCGGTAGTTAACAAACTTGGCATCTTAAATGTAACTGAATTACCACCAGCTGTTAATTTATATGTAGTAGCACTTGCTAATGTAACATTAGGATTTGTAGTAGTATCTGTTGCAAGTGTAGCTGTGTGAGTGTGGTTACCTGCAGCGGCTGTAGTGGCGGTATCACCAATAGCCAATAAATCTGGTTTATTACTTAAATCATTATAACTACCACTTGTAGCTACAGCAGCTAATTTTGGAGCACCACTAAGTGTTGACCAAGTAGGTGCGGTTGGCATTTTAAATGTAACTGAGTTACCGCCAGCTGTTAATTTATATGTACTTGCACTTGCTAATGTGACATCAGGATTTGTAGTAGTATCTGTTGCAAGTGAAGCTGCGTGGGTGTGGGTAGCATCAGCGGCTGTTCCTTCAGTTGTGCCAATAGCCAATAAAGTAGGCATTGTCATAGTTCTTTCAGTAACAGTTACTTGACCACCAGCAGCTTGAGAAACTTGTGGAATTACAAATGTACTACCACTTGTTAATGTTGCATTAGCGGTTGGGCCACCACTTGCGGTTGAATAAGTAACTTGGGTTGGTACACCAGCTTTAATATATACAGGTCTGGTAGTTCCACCAACAGTACCTGTTCCAACTTTGTCAGCTACCAAAGCTTGTTTTGCCTTGTCACCATCAAATTTATTGAATAAAGCATCAAGTACAGAACTTGCCAAACCTTCATTATTTTCACCAATTTTGGTTAATTCATTATAAATGGCATTAACTTTCTCTATCATACCGCCTAAGTCTGACTCAGAAGCAGTATTTAAACCATATAATACATCTTGTAATTCTTTAATCGCATCACGAGCGGTACCATCCCAAATTTCATAAGTTTTACTATTTACATTCAATTGGGATACTCTTGGATTTTCATTATTTACTAATTTAGTAACATCTTTTGCCATATTTTATAATATTTATATTTTTGGGTTATTATTTATTTATATACAATGTATAAGTTTCGGTTTCATCATTCTTATGAGCGTATATATCGTCCTTTTTTAAAGTATTAGTTTTTAAATCTTCGATATCAGGATCTATATTATCTTTAATGTGATCATCTATATCTATAATATGTTCACTAATGCTATCTATTCTTAAATCATGGGAATTTACTTTCCCGGAAATTTTTGAAATAAATTCTTTTAGAATAGTAAAATAATTTTGAATCTTATTTGTCATTATATATTGCAATTATATAGTTTATATATAAAAATAAAATTATTTTTAATCAAAATACAATTAATATAATTAATGAGTATGGGTAAAACAGTTTTTGATTTTATAGATTTATTGGATTTTAGTAAATTGTTTGGTGATTTAAAAAATTCTACATTAATAATGGATGAAGACAAAATCGATCTTTCAACAAAAGAAGGTATAGATAAGTTTAATGAAAAGCTTGATATTATTGAAAATAATGAGTTGAGTAAGCTTTTTATGGAACATATTACTGGTAAGAAGATATACGAATTGAGAGATTTAGCTAAGAATTATTTTGATGTCGCCCAACCAGACCAACCAAAAATTGATGATACATTGAAAGATGTTAAAAAGGATGAAATGATTAAGCATGAGATTAATCGTCCATCAAAAAATATAGAAGTCAATATTGGCTTGCAAATTCATAAGTTAGTTCAAGAGTATATAGATACAATGATTAAACCTTATGCAAAAGGTATCATGAGTGATGAATCAATTAATGATGCATATGCTGGTTTGTATGAGTTTGCTTGTTGGATTTATAACAAGCCATCAAATAAATAAAAAATAAGTATTATGGGAACTGATGCTTAAGAAAGATGATTTAAAGAAAAAATTAAAAGAGGCATTTTCCAATATTATTCCACAAGCGATAGAAACTTGCTTGAAAAACAACCAAAAAACTAAATCAAAGAAGGGGGATAAAGATGCCGAGGAATTTGCCAAATCTTTTGATGAAATAGTTTCTGAACCATTGGCAACAGCTATTTCGTCAGCTATAGATTATTATATAAAAAATGCAGATATAACAGGGACTATCATTACAAATGGCGGTCCAACTACTCAAGTTGCCAATATAGCACCACCACCAACACCGGTGACAGGTGGAAAAATACCTAACACATTTGGCATAAATTAAAGAAAAATAATTATTTTTAAATAGATATTTGAAAACGTACATTTGACAATTCTATTTTTAAATTAAATTAACAGAAAGATTAAAATTGTTTAACAATTTAATCACATTTGACAAAAATATTTTTACATTTATTATGACAACAGAAAACGACATTTTAGGATTTGACCCACAAAGTTTGTCCGTATTTAATCAAGATGAAACACCTAAATCACAAGGAAATTCATTAATTTACAAAACTAAACCAGCTGATTCAAAGTCAGAAGATAAGGTTTATCGTGCTACCATTAAAGTAGTTTATAATCCATTCGATCCAAAACATTCTATTCTCGATCAACAATCTTATGCAATTCAAGACGCTGAAGGATGGCTTACTGTAGTTAGTTCATTGACTATAGGAGATACTTCTTGTCCTATTTTCAAGGCTTGGAAGAGATGTCATTATGCAGATCCTAAGAAGGATGAAACATCAAAGAAGCTTTGGTTACAGGCCGCTAAAAAGGAAGATGGTGGTAATGAATTATTTGATAAGAGATTTGCCCGTTATTGTGTAGTACAAATTCTTGAGGACAACAACCAACCGGATTTAGTAGGTAAGTTTATGTTTTGGAAACTTCCTAAGTCAGTTATGGATATCATCATGGCTAAGATGAATCCTTCACCAGAATCTAAGAAACCAGCTATTCCAGTAATGGACTTCTTGTTTGGACGTTCAATTGATATTGAGGTAACTCCAGGACCAGGCCAACCAGGTGATGAGCGTTATGCTCGTGAGACTAAGTATATGGCTGAACTTTCTGAAGATGTAGTAAGTTGTATAAATCCTGATGGTAGCCCAATTCTTAATGATGAAGAGCAAACAGTTCTCGACAATTATGTTGAAGCTATGAAGGAAGTTTGGAAGGAAAAGGATCCAGAAGTACGTGCTTCTAAGAAAGCCGCTGTCGATCAAGACCCTAATACAGCCGCTCTTGGTAAGATTTATAACAATAAAGTTATTCCTACTATTAAGTCAGTATGTCCTAACTTGATTGAAGAGCTTGGATATAAGCCATGGTCTGACAATGTTAAGGCACGTGTACAAAAGTGGATAGATATTGTTCTTGCTGGTAATGACCCAAAGATAGCTGATGCAGCTCCTGAAGTAGCTAATACTATTGGAACAACCACTGAGACTAAAGTCGATGCCCCAGTATCTACAGCTACAGTAACAACTGCTCCTACTGTTGAAGAAGACCCTGCAAGTGATCTCCCATTCTAATATATAATTTATTCAATATAAAAGACAGTTCAAATTTGAACTGTCTTTTTTATTTGTCTATATTTATAAAAAATATACTTATAATTTTATATGGAATCTAAAATCCAAACAGGTATGATTATGGATGGTGTATCACAATCTGATACTCAAGTGCAAGCTAAAGAAAACTTAGATGCCGCTGTTGGCGCAAGACAAGAGCAATTATTAGAAGCTATGGCGAGATATAAAGTTGCCCATACACCGGTAATTAAAGAGAACAAAATAGGTCGTAATGATAAATGCCCTTGTGGAAGTGGCAAGAAATATAAGAATTGTTGTCTTAGTTCAGGTAAGTACGAAAAATACATCCAAAATAAATAATATGAAATATACATTTGAAGTTAATACATCAGATATGGAACAAAATATTAAAGTGGAAATTAACTTTAATAATTCTTTAGGATCAAATGTTTCTCGTTCAGTAACATTTGTAGCTGGTTCTGATGATTATGTAAAAGATTTAGATGAGCTTTTGACAGATGTTATAGATAATATGCGTTTGACAGTAAAAGAACGTGAAGAAGCTATCTATAATGCTGGTGTACTAAAATGGTATCTTCAAGAATACAAGACATCAAAAAAAGATGATAAAGATATTAAAGCACAAACATCATCAGAAATGTTAATAACTGATTCTGAAATAATATGATAAGTTTAATAGACCAATTAAAAGATTATCCAGAAGAGTTTATCAAAGCTTTAGATATTGTCAAATACAAGAATTTTGAAGTTTTTTTAACTAATGCTTTACAAAAATTCAATATAGTCGAGGATTTTAACAAGATGTCACCAGAAGATAGAAATGGTGCATATGAATTATTTAAAAGAATTTATGTGTATGGTTTTTATAATGGTGTTAGTTTTACTTTAAATCCTGATAAGTATTTTGATGAGGCTATAAAAGACTATAAAGATAATACAATAGAAGATATGTAAGTATATCGAAATAGAGTAATACAATGATAAAAGATCAAGAAATATTAGAGGAAATAAAAAACCTTAGAAAGAAAACTCAATTATTAGCAAACCCACTATATAATGATAGTGGTGGCTCTAAGCTTTATTCTGAGATAGATTCTAAACTAAAAAGTATTGAAGAGAGTCTAATAAAAGATAAGCAAATCTATAAATGGTGAAATAAAAAAAGGAGTTCTTTCGAACTCCTTTATTTTTTATTAAAGATCTTCTTCAATTTCTTGTATCATTTTCTTTACTTTATTGATATATTCTTTTGCATCGTTGATTTTTTCCTTAGAACTTGATTTATCGAAATCGAATTTATCATATTCTTTATCATCAAATTCTTCACCTCTTTCGGCGGCTTTTGCTTTATAACGTTCTTTCGCCTTTTCTGATTGTCTACCATATTTAACAGAATCATAGAAAGACTCATAAGCATAAGCTACATAATTCATAAGACGTCCTAAGTCAAATCTCTTATCAATATATTCTGGTGAAGACATGACTTTTGAATATAAAGCTACCACTTCTTCATTTGTTTTCTTGATTTCATCCCAAAAAACATTTGGGTCAGCTTGGAGTTTCTTAGCACGAATCTCATCGGCTAATGCTTTATATCTTGCGACTTGATTCTTACGAAGTTGTTCAAGAGAATCTTTATCATAGTTTACAATTCCTTTTTGTGCAGCAGCTCTATCATCCAAAGTTGTCTTATATGTTTGAACCATATCAGATGTAATTTCAAGAGCATATACTTTAACTCCTTCAACGGTTGCCAATGCTTTAAGAGCATCGATAACTTCATTTTGCTTAAGAGAACGATGTTTATATGAATAATAAGATTTTGTTAATTCTTTAACACCGCCATTTTCTTTATATTGGTGTAAATTTCCACCTAACGTATAACTTTTCATTTCATCATTCTTGAAGTAGAACATACCATCTGACTTTTCATCAACACCATAAGCTTTAATGAAGTTAATGATTTCATCACCTTTCATAACGATAAAATCAGCATTACCATCTTTCTTACCATAAGTCTTCTTGATAAGTTTAATCAATTCTTTATCATCAGGTGCATATTCCTTGAAATCATCATCTGAAATTTCTGCCCATTTAAGACCTTGAATACCCTTTTTAGAAACTGTATATTTCTGAGATACTTCTTTAGGACCAAATATAGATGCAAATGATACTATCTTAGGATCATGCTTACCATATTTTGTTCCATAACGCTCATCGTCATCCTTTGCTCTCTTAATCTTAGAAATATTAGATGACTTTTCTGCATCATAAATAGCTTTTGCGAGTTTTTGGAGAATTGATGATTTGAATGACTCATTAACCATAAATTCCTTGGCAATCATATTAGATACCTCATTTATAATTAACTTGTCATAGAGATACTCATTAAAAAATTCAAATAAATTTTTCATTAATAAAACATATATATTTCGTTTATTAAAAATAAACATTTAATAATATATTTAATTTGAATTTTCATAATAAATTTCTATATTGTATTTGTAAAATAAAGAAATTGGCAATCAATTATTTAATATTTAAACAATTATGGACAAAAATGAAATTATAGAAAAGTTGAATAATTTACAAGTTGAAATCCAAGATTATGCGGATTATATTAGAGAATCAACATATCACCCATATAGTAAAATAGAGAATTTTGCCTATGAGTTAAGAGAGTTGATTGAGAAAATTAAGCATATTTAATTTAAAATTCAAACAAAATGAAAAATTTTCTTAGATACTCATCTCTTACTTTACTATTTGGTATATTGTTTTGTTGTTTGGGTTATCTTATTGTTGGTGAAATTAAACGTAGCCCAAATGTCATTATCAAACAGAATTCAGAATACTTATGGGTGAAGAAATACTCACTATATAATGAAGACTCTTGTGTATATAAATACCACCAGCCTATCATATATGAAGGTATAGTTGTAGATCGTAGAAGTTATTTTACCGGAGTTCCTAGAAAGGGTGGCCATCAAGTATATAGGACGGATATTCGTTATAATAAAAATGAAGAATATACTGAAAATGGTTGGTCATATTATAATTCTCATAAAGAAGGTGATAAAGTGAAAGTAAAAATAACATTTTATCCTTGGGGAAAGATAGAAGTATTAAATTAAAGATATATGTGTAAATTTTGTGGAAAAAATAAAGAAAAATCTTTAGTTTCTTATGATAACTATAAGAATATGAATGTTAGTTTTGGGCAATTTCAAGGAGTTAATGTACATGGTACCGTTTTTATGAAAGGAAATATGTTATCAATAGCATGTGGAGGTTCATATAGGTCTGATTCTGATTGTTATTATGAATCCGAAGGAATAGAGTGTGATGATGAATATTCATCTAATTCTGAACCAAATTATATTCAAATTACATATTGTCCATTCTGTGGTCATAAGTTAGATTCACATGTCTATGAAAAACAAAAGACAAAAGATGATATTGAAACTCTCAAAGGTAAACTTAAATGGCTTGAACAAGATTTAAGAGATTATAGTCTTATTATAACTTCTCATTGGTGTTGCAATAAAAGAGTTTTGCATAATGTCGAAGTTTTGCCAGGTAAGTTTGGTGATAGAATAGAATACGATTACATAAAATATGATAATGGCAATCCTTTAAATATAAATGAAATATCTGAAATATTCCCTGAAGTATCTATAAATATTTATTATGGGTGTCCACAAAAAGAATGGAATAAACACATATTTAATGATTTACCTGAATTTACATTAAATACAAAAATTAAATATTGTAGTTATTACGATGGTAGATATAATTCAAATGTTTATCAAATTACCGATAAGATATATTTCAAATTAGTTGAGTTAGGATATATAAAACATGATGAAAATAAATATGATGAATTGAAAAACAAACAAAAAGAAATCCAAGCAAAAATTATAAATTCTAAAAAGAAAATTAAAGAACTTCAGCAATATTTAAAAACTCTATAATGAAAACTACACAAATTAAAATCGAATTTTCAGATAAATATTCTACTGATGAGATAGTAAATACGATTTTAGGGCAAATTGATACAGAAACATTGAATAAATTAGAAATTAAGATTTATAGAGAATCTGAATTATATAGTTGGGTTTAATTAGTTTATGAGAAAGAATAAAGGATATCAAAGAGAAGGTAGAGTTGAATATTTCAATTCAGGAAATAGTTATGCTTCCGGTAAGAACAAGACTATTGGGCAAATCACAGAAGATGTAAACAAGAATATTGATAAGAAGATTGAGAATACCCGTAAAGAATATGAAAAGGTTTTAAAGCAAACAACTCTTGTTGGAAAAGATTTGTATAAATATTGTCGAGACTATATGTTATGGAATGTAAAGTTTGATGACAACCATAATTTGATTCCATTAAAAGAAGTCATCGAAAAGCTTGACAAAAGTCGCGATAGAGTTGTATCAAAAGAACTTCATGGTCATGCGAACTATGGGTGGTATCAGAAACGAATCATTCATAAAGATAATCAAAAGTTTGTATACAATTCTCATGGTAGAAATTCATCATATCCG
>Ga0326514_10000354_pt1 | contig 31544 bp, 55 predicted proteins | sample 3_2548_0518_D_FD_203653 | JGI IMG/M metagenome (GOLD analysis project Ga0326514, IMG submission 203653) | Bovine rumen microbial communities from UC Davis, California, United States - 3_2548_0518 | ecosystem: Host-associated > Mammals > Digestive system > Stomach > Rumen | place: USA... | reverse complement strand
ATCACTTGTTGAACATAAAGCACAAAGATTTTTTGTTCTAATTGTTTTCATTGCGTTTTTACCTCATACATCTTCTCTGCCGTAGAATTGTATAGTGTAAAATGACACACCTGCTGATATGTTTTTCACAGTTTCAAGTCTAAATATGTTGGATTTATATAAATTATCCATAATAAATTTAACGTCTGAACTGTCTAATGTGCTTACAACTACTGTTTTGGCAACATTATTATTTCCGTCTTTGAATAATATTTGTGATAACCTCTGTTTGATTGCACTTATAGTTGTCTCAAACAAGCATTTAGCCATACAAACTGTGACATTATCTGTGAATTGATACTGTACCCAATTATTATCTGTGCCTTCTCCTTGTGAATAATAAGTAGAATCACTTCCATCAAAGGCTTTCCAAGGATACGCAACATCATAATAATCTTTTGAACTCACTTCCCCACTCGGAGTATTGTCACTTGTCATAGTCGGCACTTTAACATTCAACACGCTCTCAAAATACTGACTATTGCATATCGCCTCAAGCCAATCCGCATCTGACAGGAGTGTATCTGATGCATAGTTATTCAATCCAAGGATTGACATTGCGGTTGAATCCTCGGTTATGCCATTGCCTGTGTAAGCGTAAAATTGTAACAACTGAACCGCAAGTGCTCCGATTGATATCGTTGATGAAGTGCCATTCGTTATCAGAATCCTATATCCATTATAAGCCGTTGAATTATCAAAGTTGTAAGATGTATCTCCATCACTTCTTCCCGTGATTTCCGAACCAATATCAACCCAACTACTTCCGTTATAGCCTTGCAACTTGAAAGCGGATATTCTTGTGCCACCACTCCAAGTTTTTGTATATAATCGCACTTTGCTTACAATAATTGGACTCGTAAACATATATCCAAGATATGCACTACCGAAACTATCTGATGTACTTGAGTTCCAATTTGTTGAATCATCTCCGTCAAATGCCTTATATATATCATATTGACTTGAATGCACGCTACTTGCTATACACTCTCCACTTGGAGTTGTGTTGCTAGTCATAACAGGCACAAGACCCTTATTGATTGCCCATCCTACTGATCTCTTCAAATAGTCAACTGCATCATGGTCAGCAATCAATGCTGAGTATGTTGTTGTATCTGCAAGCACCTCTGAAAGAGTTGTGTAATTCTTGTCAGTGATATCACCATACATGAGCCACAACTGCACATCATCTGTTGGTGCATTGGCAACTGACGGACAATACATTGTCACCGACTGTGAACTTGATGTGATTGTGACTGTCTCAGTGTATGTGGTTGTACCATCTGAGGCAGAGATTGTGTATTCACCTATGTGATGCACACTGAATGTGTATGGACTCACACTTGAATAATAATTCTCGCCCTGTCCTTGACACCTGCATGTGAATCCCTGTGGGAATGTCACTGTGATTGATGCATGCACATGTGAATCATCAATTGAGTAGACCTTGCATGTGTCAACTGTCAATGTCACCCGCTCATCTTCTCCACCAAGCACTGAATCAATGTAGTGGACACCATATTCTGATGTGTCGCACTCCCACTGAGTTGTTGACCCTGTCACCTGTGTTGCGGTTATAACATCACCGCTTGGAGTGGTCACTGTAACTGTTGACCCTGCATCAGATGTGATGAGGATATGTGCCAACATTCCACCACCGGATGCATTATGCACCTCAAATGTGGATGTATCACCATTTGTCAAGGTGATTGTGTATGTGTCCACAAGACCGACTGTGCTTGTCTTTTCGATTGACTCAATGCTTGAGCCATTTGTGACAGTGAATGTGGACTTTGTGCCATCTGTCATGGTGATGGTGTATGTGTCTACAATACCGGATGTGCCTGTCTTTTCGATTGACTCAATACCGCTACCATCTGCACCAACTTTCAACATGACTTTGACATCACTGATTTGATGTGAATTTTGTATGCTCATCTTTTCCTCCCTTTAGAATGTGACATCCTGCTCAATGGTCAAGATGCCAATCATGATTGTGTATATGTCATCACCGACTCCAATCTCCATGTCATAGAAATATCGCCCCTCATCCACTTCTCTTGTGTCCTCCGGAGCAACTCTGACAGTGATGATGCCATCACTCTGAGAGATTCCACTGCCTATTGACTTCTGAAATATGCTCTCTGCCTGTGATGGTCTTTCTTTACAAGTAAAATGAGCCGAATCAATAGTGATTGGCTCATAATTCTCATCAAACACCTCAACATTGAATGCCAAGGTGTCTCCCTTGATCATTGTTATATTCTGATATTCCATCTGAAAATTTGTTCTCATTAAATCCACCTTGAGCCTTCCTCAACCTCAACCTTGCTGACATCACCTGTCCATGAGATTGTGTTTGTGCCAATATTAAGAATCAAATCAGCATAGTCTCCTGTGACTGCTCGATTCATAAGTGTGTCACCCTTGTATGCATTCATCTGCACTGCATTGATGGTCATGTACTCTGATATGTTTAGAGTGAATAACTTGACTCCGTTGATCATCAAATCAACTGCTCCATTGCCATAGATGGTGATTGTCGGTCTTGCAATCGTGTTGCCCCTGTTGAGCATCTTGAATGAGTTGAGATTTTCATTCAAAACCTCCACATTGAATGACAAATCAATTGCAACACCCTTCTCAATCCTTACCCATATATAGTTGAATGTTTTTTCTGTCTCCGGAGTGCTCTCAAGAGTGACTGTGCCATCATCCAACTGCACAGATGTGTGACCGAATGAGTCAGAATCCTGTGGCAGACTTGAAATCACTCGAATCTGCACCGCATTTGCTCCTGTGCCTGTTGTTGTTGCCTTGAGAGTGTACTCAATAGGCTCAAGAATCATTGCATTGATGGGAACATAGAACTCTGTTGTGTCCGTTGCCTGTCCGACAATGGATATCTGCTCATTTCTTGAACTGATTGCGACTCCCTGCCTTGTGGCTGAGTATATTCTGATGTTCATCTGATTCTTTGAGACCGATATTGTGTCATCAACTGCCGAAAATTTGAAAGGTTGCACATGGAATGTGACTGTGGCAGTCTTGAAATTGATTAGTCTCTCCAAATCAATCTGCTCAATGATCTTGTAATAATAAAATTTATCCGGCTCATTGGAGAAGATGACTGTACCCTCTGAATTGAAGTAGTGAATCACCTCATCAACGTTATAATCACCGAATAAACCAATTGACATCTCTTTGTCATATGCTGAATAGCCAAGACTTGTGACTATGTCTCCATCCCTGCCATCAATCTCCTCAATATTTGTCCTCAATAGAGGCTTGGAGATTGGAGGCAAGGACTGAATCAGCAATCCTTGAATTGTGGTGCTCTTAACACCATTAAGAATGACATAATTCATTCCTTTACCTCCCTATGCATAAATCAAATCTGTAACAGTTTTGTCAACGAACTTGCCCATCTGCTCATCATCCATCTCAATCTTGACTTGATATAGAGCCTCTTTGAATGCTGAGACCATGTCATTGACCTTGTCGGTCTTATTCACTGCACCTTTGATGCTTGTGGGCATTGACCCATTGATATCTTTGGTGACAGTTTTCATCTCATTCACGAATCCAACATCAAGACCCTGTGCCATATAGCCACCAATCTCAGCCCACACTCTTGATGGTGAATTGATTTGCATCTTTTCTCTTGCTGATGCCACAATTCTCTCCATCATTGCATTGACTTGATTGGTCAGACTTCCTTCCTGTTCTGAGAATCCGCTTGAGAGACCCTCTGCCATGTACTGCCCTACTGTATAATATTGAGAATAGAATCCTCTAATTGCTGAGAGCATTGATGATGTAACATCCATTGCCACATTCACAAGACTTGCTCTCATTCCACTGAATCCAACCTCCAATTGTGTTGCTAACTGCATTCCAACTTCTCGGAATGTCGGCATATACAACTTAATTGTGTTGACCATTGATGTTGTCAGCATGGTCACAGTGTTGATGATTGTTGCTTTGGTCATGTTGATGCCTGTGTTGATGCTCATCATAATTGTCTTGCCTATGGTCATGAATGCTGAACTTGCATTCTTGAATGCCATCTGCATGCTCTGAATGATTTGAGTGGTCAACATCTGAATTGTTGCCCTGCTCTGAGCCAATCCCTCACTGATCATGCGTGTTATCTCAGCACCAATCTGAGCAAATTCTCCACTGCTTGCAGTGAATGTTGTCACAATATCCTGCACCAAACCGCTTGCGGTTGTTGTGAGTGTTGATGACTCTCCTCCCATGCCTCCGGCTAATGCTTGGATTGTCTCATCACCCTCCTTTTGCATCTGAGCATTGACATTGCTCATCTCATCTGTAAATCCCTCGCCTATACCTTCTGCAAGGAATGCACCGACTTGGTCTTTCATCACTGTGGATGGACTGTGTATTCCAAAGAATCCCTTGATGCCATCAAGAATATTTTGACCAAAGCCCTTGATTTTCTCTGTGAGCCACTCTCCGGCATCAGAAATGCCCTGCCATAAGCCCTGCACAAGTTGAACACCAACCTCTGCAATCTTAGGAATCTCGCTCACTATTGCAGTGATTATGCCCTGTATAATCTGAGGAATCGCTTTGACTATTCCTGCGACAATTGCAGGTGTATTGGTCAGCAATGCAACCATCAACTGCACTCCTGCCTCAATAATGGCAGGGAGATTTGCCAATATACCATCAATGAGACCTGTTATGATCTCCGGCAATGCCTGCACAATTCCATCAATTATTGCAGGCAAGTTATCAACCAACGCAGTCAACAACTGTATTCCTGCATTTATAATCATGGGAATACTACTCAGCAACCCATCTATGAGACTGTTGATGATTTCCGGCAATGCCTCTATCAACTGCGGAATTGCCTCAATCAATCCTGTGGCTAATGCCTTGACGATATTCACACCTGCAAGAACTATGTTGGGAATCCACTGAGCGACCCCTGTTACAATAGATGTGATTACCTGTGGCAACATGGCAACCAACTGCGGAATTGCTTTTGCAATACCATCTGCCAAGTAGACAATTATCCTTATGCCTGTGTCCACAATCTGAGGCAACATACTCACAAGACTTTGCACAAGAGTTGTGAGCACTGTGGTCATTGTAGGCATCAACTGAGGAATTGCCGACAAAAGACCACTCACAAGACTTGATATGATTTGCGGAGCGACCTGCAACACAGAATCCAAGATGCTTGTGAGCATTCCTGTCACCTGTGGCAACATTGTTGTGAACTGATTCACAAAATTCTGCACTCCGGACTGCATTCTTTCATCTGCACCATCCACACCTGCTATCAAATCAGTAAATCCATTGATAACCTCTGTTATTGATGGCAAAAATTGACCTGCAATATTGTTTCTGAGACCCTGCATTGTGCCACTCATCTTGGTCATGGCATCATCATAATCTGCCGAGGCTTTCACCGCATCCTGTGACATCACCATTCCGTAGTCTTTCGCCTCTTGCATCAATGCATGAATATCCTCAGAGCCTCCATTGAGTAAAGGTTTCAACTCTGTGTAGGATTTGCCAAATATCTTGTTTGCTATTGCGTTTCTCTCTGTCTCATTCTCCACTTTGGCAAGAGCATCAATGGAATCCATCAACACCTGCTCCTGTGTTTTCATGTTGCCATTTGCATCCTTGAGAGATACACCAAGTTGGTCAAAATCATCTGATGCACCTTTGACGCCTTTCTGTGTGCCATCCAATGCAGTGTTGATGTTTATCATGCCTTTTTTTACCACATCAATTGATGTGCCACTCATTTCCATTGCATATGACAATTCTTGATATGTGTCAGATGAGAGTCCAAGTTTCTGAGATTCCTTGTCAATCTCATCTCCAAGAGATGCAGTCTCATTTACTGCCTCCACCATTGCATGACCCATCTGCTTGAGACCTTGAACACATGCTCCAATTGCCTGCGTTGCAAGATTGGCAAGAACACCCTTCATGACTGTGAATCCGTCTGAGGCATTCTTGACCTGCTTTGCACTCTCCTCAGACTCTTTGCCCATCTTATCAATGGACTGAGTTGTCTGATTGATTGTGGTCTCTGCATTGGCAGTCTGTATTCTCATCTGATTTATTGCCTTGCCCTGTGAGTCATAGGCTTTTTCAGACTTCATCACTTCCTGTGATAACTCAGCCACAACCTTCTGTTGCTCTTGATATTCCTTGGATGATGTGCCAAGAGTCTTGTCAATCTCATCAAGTTTCTGCTTTTCCTTGTCATATTCCTTGACCAATGCCTCATGTTTCTGCCCTGTCTTTTGATATTCGGCAGTCATCTGAGACAACTGAGTCTTGAGAGTTGAGAGAGCCTTTTTCTGCTCCTCAAGAGAACTCTTCAATTCCTTGGAATCCTGTGCCAACTCTTTTGTTGACTTGTCACCTGCGGAAAATGAGGATGATGTGGCTTTCATCTCGGCTGATACAACCTTGAGACTCTGCGTGATCTGATTCAATGCTTGCTTATATTCTGATTCTCCGGTCAGTTTGACCGCACCGCCAAATCCTGCCATATCTATCTCCTTAAAACCATTCCTGTTCTTTTTGGGATTTGATGAATGCCTCTCTATATGTCATATTGGCATTAGTCAGCCTCATCTCAATATCCCATGTGTCCTTGTAATGACCATATAATTTGTTGAACATTGTTATGGTCAATCTTCCTATCTCATGATTGGTCAAACCTAGTTTTGCTTGACCAATAAAATAAAACCAAGAAAAATCAATGATAGGGTCGGATTCATCTTGGACTACTCGTTTTTTTCATCACCTTTGGTGCTCTCAATCACTGTCTCATTGAGAGTCTGTGTTGCATTGGCAAGACCAATATCTGTGATGAGTCTGCCAACCTGTCTGTGTGTGAATGGAGGAATGCTTGTGCCATTCTCTTCATTCGCAATGTCAATGCCCTCATTGAGCATCTCTGTGAATCCAAAGATGACTGCCTTTGCATCCGGCTCTCCATTTTTTCCATCAGACAAATCTCCCCACTCATCTAGTGAGTTATATTCTGCCTGTATAGCCTCCATAACATTCAAGTTGAATACAAGCCTATATGTCTGACCTTTCCATGTGATTTCCTTACTAAAATCCTTCATATATTTTTCCTCCTAAATAAAAAGGAGCAGATGTGACTCTGCTCCTGCCATTATGCCTTTCATATAGATAGGAGCAGATTTGACTCTGCTCCTGCCATTTATACCGCAGTATATACCGCATAGAGTGTGACATCACCTGTGGGAGTGAATGGACTTGTCACTGTTGCTGACTGTGCTGATGATGTTCTTGCCCATCCTGCAAATGTCATGTCTGTTGGTGCAACAATTCCTGTGCCATCCGGCAGTGTGATTGAATCTCCTGCATTTACTGTCTCCGGTGCAATTGAGCCTGTACCACCATTCATATCAAATGTCACTGTGTACTGACTCAAGACTGAAAAAAACTCTCTAAATATGTCTGAGCCTCAGCCATTGTATCGAATGTCTGTGTCTTTGACCATTCACCATTGGCAAGAGCAGAAACCTGTCCCTCAAATTCAGATGTATTGAACTCAAGTGACTCTCCTCTTGTGTTATCCTCCTGTGATGGCTCAGCAAATTTAACCTTGCTCAGAAATTCGACTTTGTACTTGGAAGCACCACCAACCATCTTGGTCACAATTCGACCTAAGCCGACATAGGGAGCAACATCTGTTGCACCTCTAACCATCTCTCCGTTTTCAATGGTGTGACCAAGGATTGTAGCCATGATCGCATCATCTTCATTGTCCACTCCAAGAGTGACTGTGCCACTCTGAAATGATGTGTCTGATTCTGCAAGGGAATCATCTGCATATAACTTGGCATCATTGTTGCTGATGTCAACCTTGCATGAGATTGCCTTTGCGGGTTTAACTGCCTTTCCGTATGTTGCTGAGCCATCACTCTGCTCTGTCAGCACACCGAGCAAAAAATTTCTTAAACCAACTTTTGCCATTTCAATTGTCCTCCTTCAAAATTGCAAAATTAAGTGTTTTATGATAATAGCCTGTATCTGTCTCGAAAAAATCTTGACTTGACCTGCTAGGTTGCCACACAAAATTGTGGGCTTTTAGAACTTCCTTCACTCTCTCAACTATCGGCACAAAATTGCCTCTTGCATATACATCAAAATCATAATAATCAACATAACCCTGCAACTCATCATCCGCAGACATTGACCCATCTGCATCCTGTTGCATGTATGTGACATATGGCTCTCCATGTCCTTTGTAATAAAGGAATGAGACCGGAATCTCCTTGCCATCCACTGTGAAACCGGAGAAAATAGATTCAATCAATTCATTCATCTAATAGACCTCCACTCAATTCTTTTTGTTTATTGAGCATTGCTTGCTCAATCTCACTTTTCTTGAATGACTTTCTCAAAAATGGTTGCTTTGGAAATGGAGAATTGCTCCTCCCATATTCATAAACATTCGCAACCAATGGAGCAGGTGTCAGTTTGCCATTTTCATTGTTGAAATACCCAAAAAAGCCAACCTTGGTATTGATACCATCATCAGATGGTGTCTTGTATACCTTAGTCAATCTGAGGCATCTCATCATGTTGCTCTTTCGGATTCCCTCCGGAACATTGGCAATGATGTTTTTCTCCACCACTTCCGCTCCTGCTTTGGTCATCTCTCCGAATATCTTCTCCGAATCCTTGTATATCTTCTCAAAGTCTTTCATGATGGATGTTGGCAACTGTATATCAAATTTAGCCATCAGTGTGTGACCTCTTTGCACTGCATTTCTAATTCAACATTTGCCTCATCCACATTGTTGAGATATTCGATTGTGTATGTCTTGCCATTGAACTCAATCTGCATGTCTCTTGTGATCTCCGTCACCGGATATCTAATTGTGTAATTGGTATATGCCTTTTCAAAATCAGTGTTGTTTTTGATTAGAGTCATGCCCTTTGTTGTCTTAACATAGGCATATGGACTCAACACAAGAGTCTTGGTCTCAGTCATGAAACCTTGACTATCTTTGCCAACTGTCACTTGGTAGATATTGATTTTTCTGTTGTACTTACCTGCATTCATAGCAAATTCACCGAATGCAGACCAAGGATTGACTCAACAACCTTGTTGACATTGGATGAGTCCACATACAATGTGCGATTATCCCACATGTCTTGCACAAGAATCATGACCACAATGACAATGTCATTGTATTCATCCAACTGTGCAACTGTCCTTCCTGTGTATTGTGCAACATAGTTGGTTGCCACATCCAAGAGTGTGTTGAGAGTGTTTGTATCATCCTGTGTCACTTCACTAATTCGCAGATAGTCTGCCAAATCCTGTGCAGTGATATCACTGACCTTTTCAATAACATTCATGATTGTTTCCTCCTTATAATGAGGAGTATGTTTGCCTAAACAACTGATGTGTATTATTCTGCTTTAGCAGTCTTTTTCTTTGGCTCTGCCTTTTTAGGCTCGGCTTTCTTTGGCTCAGACTTCTCAGCCTTTACCTCTTCAACATAACCTGCCTTGAGCAAATCCTCAGAAATGGTAGGGTCGGAGATTTCTCCGACCTCGCCTTTTCTCATAGAAACAAGACCACTAAATGATATTAGTGCTCTATATTTCATGCTGATCTCCTTCTTATGCCATTACAAGTTTTGCAAGTTTCTGATTGTCCTCAACCTTGCCATCAAACTCAAACCAACCAATGACACCATCCGCATGCTCATCAGCATACTTCTCTCTGAGCACCTGTATATTGATTTCTTCACTGAACTTTGTTGCAAGACCACTGAAATCTCCATAGTAGATAACTGTGTTACCTGTTGCAATCTCCGGCATGTTATCAGATACATATACAGGCTTGCCAAGGAGTGAAACTCCAAAAGGCAGTGAGATATCATCCTGTAACATGTAGCGACCCATCTCATCCTTGAGCAGTCTGAGAGCCGTTCTTGTTGCTGATGACATTACCCACATTGCATTGTTCTGATATCTGTCCTTGATTTTGTCATGTAACTTGATGACTTCATCAGCAGTGATTGCGGTTGCGGATGCGGTTGTCACACTGTTTGTCAGTGTTGAAAGACCTGCAACCTTATCCTGTGTACCATTGAGCAATTCATCCTCAATGAATCTTGCAATATGCTCAGCCATGATATCAACAATGTGGTCAACAATGTTGAACTGTGCGTTGTTGATGAGTGATCTCGAAACCTTGGCAAGAGCACCTGCAAGGAATCCTGTGAGTGATATCTGAGATGTGAACTGTCCAACTGCGGATGTGATTGCAGTGAACTCTGTCTGATATCCAACAGTGATTGCGGTTGTGCTCTCATCATAGTAGGGAATTGTAAGTGTTCCCTTAACGTTGTACTTGCTTGACTTCTCAAGTACAGGGCAGATATCGTAAACCTTCTTGATTATCTTGTTTGCGATTGTCTGAGGGATAACTGCTCCATTGGCATCCTTTGTCATGTTGTTGGCTCTCTCATTGAGTGTGCCTCTGATGTAAGCCTCGAACATTGCTCTGTCATCAGCCTCTCTCTTCTCAAGAGACCTCTTCTCTTCCTCTCCGCATGCTCTCTCATCTTCTGCCGGCTCTTCATCCGGTTTCTTTTCTCCATCAAGCATCTCTCTGAAATCGTCATCAAGTTTCAATGTTTCCTTGATTCTGCGAACATCATCCTTGATCTCCGCTAACTCCTGTGCCTCGGCATCTGTCAATTCTCTATTTTCTGCCTTAGCAGTGTTGAGAACTTCCTCGGCTCTTGTAATTAAATCATTTTTTCTCTCTTCAAGAATCTTTGACATGTTTGTCTCCTCCTTATTTCTTCATGTCTTTGATGAGGGAATCCCACTCATCATAGTTGATATTTTTTTCAACAGTTTCCTGTTGTTTAGGCACTTCTTCATCCTCGGTTGACTCTTCTCTGATTTGAATCTCATCAGCGAATGTCTCTCCATAATATACTGAGGACTCATCTGCTCTGACCATCACCAATGTGCCATCATAGGCAGGTGTCTTGGTATCATCAAGCAATGATACTTCCTCCAAATCCAAATCCCTCACATCTCTGAGAGGCATTCCGTTCTCATCCTGTCCACACAGGACATCTCTGTCATAGAATCCAAATGACCATCCAACCAACTGACCATTTTTTGCTTTTTCAACAACTTCTCTGTCAGTGATTGTGGCTCTTGCATGGAGTCCAATTGAATCCTCCTTCAATTCAAGGTTGCCATCCTTCTGACCTCCCAAATCTCTCTCCGGATTGTGATTGAGCAGGATTCTGACATTGTCATTTCTCTCAAGAGCCTTTGCAAATGCTCCCTTGCAAATTCTCTCAACGAACTGACCCATTCTTGACCATAATGGTCTGCTTTTACGTTCGATAGCATTCACATATCCGTCTATCTCAACACTGTCTCCCTTGACTCTTATCTGCATCTCTTCACCTCCTATGCATCAGATGAGTTGCCGGACTCATCAAATTCCTTTGCTAACTCATGACCAAGGAGCATGTCTTTCTCTTTCTGCTCCTGTTCCTTCTGCTCCTCTGAGGGAGGAGTCTCTTCTGCCTCTTCCTGTGTCTCTCCATCTCCAATGTCACCGACTGTGTCTGTGTTGGGTGTGTAGTACACATGCTTTTGGGTATCATAGAGAACTGCTCCAAGACCAACATTGACAACATCAAGACCTTCAATATATTCCATGTTCTCTGCTCTTCTTATTTCGTTGAGAGTCAAGAATCCTGTCTCTTTAGCCAACTTGTATGACTCATATCTTTCCTTGAGTGATGCTCTGATGATCTCTTTCACATCAAACTCAAAGAAATAGTTTTTCTTTTCCTTCTCAAGCAATAAGTCTCTATTGAGAGCAGTCTCAAATGCTTTGACAATTGGATATATTGCCTCTTTGAATGTCCGTTCAAAATCATCCGGATATATATGAAAGAGTGCATTGATTTCATCCTGCAATGTCTTTTTTGACTCATTCAACTGAGTCTCTACTGCACTGTTGGATGCCTCTTGGAACTCAAGCCCATTGTTGAGCACAACAACATTCTCATTGTTGTTTGCATACATGTTCTGCCATGCTCTCTTGAGCACATTTATTTCATCCTGTCCAAGTTTCCTGCTAGTCTTGAGGAATCCTCTCTTGTTGCCTCCGGATGAAACCATGCCCAACTGATACAATAGAGTCTGATATGCAGTCTCTAATGCCTTGGACACCTGTGCAGTCAAGCCCACACCGCTTGCACCATCCTTTGTGTTGCGTAACAGTTTGATGAACTCATGAGGCTTGTGCTCTTCACCCATCACCAATATCTGATACTGCTTGTGGATAGGCTGATAATATTTGAATATCTCAATATATCTGCTCTCAACATAGAAAAGACCTGTGACATCATTCCTTGACTTCTGAATGTAACAATATCCACCTTGACCGAGGAGATAGTCCTCGACCATTGCTTTTTTCATCTGCCATGCATCAAGGGTGTCTCCGGTATCACCATTTAGCATCCGGACTCTATCATCTTTGTACTGCTCTTCAACCTTGCCATCTTTTGCCTTGTATAACTTAACAGGCATTGATGCGATTGCATTACAGATGAAATCCACCGCTCCATTGACAGATGGTAATGTCAGCACCTTTTCTCTTGTGATGGTCTCCTCATTGAGTAGTGCCTGTAATAGCACATCATCAACAATTTGCTCATTCTGTTGAGGCTCTGAATCTCTTTTGCGGAAATTAAAGAATCCCATCTCTGTCTCCTTCCTTTAGAATGTTTGAATTACAAAATCCATTTGATTGAGGAATACATCCTGCTCAAGCAAGTACATGGCATTGAGCATGCTCACAACCATGTCAACCTTGCCCTTGGACTTCTTTTTGTTGACATACATGTTGCGGTTGGTGTCATATGCACATCTAGCATTTTGGAAATTCACCTCAAGCAACTTGTTTTCTGTATATTGAAATTCTCCTGCAAGAATCTTCTCTTTAAGTCTCTTAGTCGGAGGATGCAACACAGATGAATGCTGACGAATCTCAACCATGTTATATCCTGCCTTTTCCAACTTTTGTGCGGTTGAAAGAGCATTCCATCTATCATAGCCAATCGCTTGAATTTGGACACCTAATCGCCCCTCTAAACCCAAGATGAAATCCTCTACAACTGCATAATCAATAACCCTATCACCACACGCAATGACCTTTGTGGTCTTGGCAAGATTTTTATAATCAACCTTTTCAGAGGCTTGCTTTTCTTCAATTCTTCCCTCCGGAATAAATGCATATGAATCTGCAAGCACATTGTTGTCATCATCCACTGTCACCATTGAGACTGATGTGTTGTCATCTGTCTGAGATAGATCAAGACCGATATAAACAACTCGACCCTTCCAATCTATATTGGCAACCTTGCAAGCCTGCACATCCTTGACATCAATGAATGTCTCAGTGCCAACACCTTGATAGATGATGTTGCAATGCTTTGTCACAAAATTCTCTCTTGCGGATTCCACCGCTATTGCATAGGCTCTCTTTTTTATTAAGTCATCCCATATCTCCGGAACTTCCAAAGCAACAGGATTGGACTGTTGCAGAATCAAGTCATCTGTCTCCCAATCCTTTGTGTTGTCCGGCTCATATAACAGTGAGAATCTTGTCTCATCCTTTTCAATGCCATCAAGCACCCTCTTGGAATAACTGACCTCATCCTCAAGCGGATTGTCGATTGTCGGATATTTGGTCGAGATAATAAAGCCCAACTTGTTGAGAATGTTTATCTGACCACTTCTCATGGCATCAATTGGATATGAAATCGGCAATGCACCGACCTCATCAGCAATGAATGCATTTGGCATTCTTCCGTCCATCCTTGATGTTGAGTAGGACAATGGGATATATTGCGTCTGAGTAGGCTTGAACATGATATAGTCTCTCAGAATCTTGAATCTCTTTGTGTCCTTGTATTCATACACCATTGGTGATGAGCGGATTGTCTCTGACATTGCCTCTCTGATCTCTTTTGACAATGCTCCATCCGGAGCAACTGAGTAGAACTTTGAGAAATTTGGCTCTGTCAGAAATAGGATGATGAAGATTGTGGCGATTGTGTATGTCTTGAAATTCTTTCGACAAATCTCAAGCACACCTGTCTCATATCTTCTCTTGTTTTCATCTGCTCTGTGTACCACACACAGAATGGCTATATAAAATAACCACTGATATCCTGTTGTGCATTCATACAATGATTGCCCTGCTTTCAATCCCTTGGGCATCACAAGAATCTTGAGGATGTTCTCAACCTGCTTGACCTTCTTCTCACTGACTATGTACTTTTTATTTTTCCCTGCACAAATTGCCATGAAATCTTTCATCTGCAATTTGACATAATAGGGCGTTGTCTTTTTCTTAACATTAAGCCTGCAATATTCAAGGGCTTTATTTGTCATCAGAATCACCACCATTGATTATTGACATTAGTGGGTCGCTTTCCTCTTGAGCCTGCTCTGACTCAAAACTCTTGATGATTCTCAACAGTGTTGCTACTGTCTTGTTGGCTGAATCTGTTGTCCGGTTGAAATCACTCACTGCCGGATTTGTATACAGATTTTTCCTGCCTTTGACATACTCTTTTGATACAAGCATGCCCTCCTCTTCAATTGCTTGCTTGAGATCATCAAGAATCTGCAATTGCACTTGATATCTCTCAAATGTTGTTACAAAAAAATAGTTGCTTTGGAGACCGGACTCCTGTGCCATCCTCAGAATCTCCTCGGCTTGTGACTGTAAATCTTCTCTTGCCATCTCTGCACCTCTTAATCTTTCATCTCATTGTTGTGCCTGTTGTACCCTCTCGCATTTTTGCAAGAAAAAAACACCTTTTTAGTGGTGTTTTCATTGTTTTATAGCCTTTTTATGCGGTTTTTCCAAAAATTTCATGTGTTTTCATCATTTTTGTATATGAATATGGGTGCGTGGTCTTGAATCTTTTGCAAAAAATCATCTCAAAAGGTAGGGGGGATTTTCCTCCCTATATCTTCCGGAGATTTTTTTCTTTCTTGACCTCTTTCTCCACCATATACAAATTTATTGAGCATCCTCTCTCTTCTTTGCAAGTTGTCTGAGATATTCTGCATCAATCTCTCCTCTGTCTGCTTGCTTGTGATGCTCTACACATAAGCATATTAGATTGTAGTTATCTAATAGCAATGAATTGTCATCCTTCACCTTGGTGATGTGATGTACTTCAAGACCATTGCATGTATATATCTTTTTATCCCTGCATACTTCACACAGATGATTTGCTCTCTCTCTGATCTCTTTAGACTTCTGTGTCCAAGAGTATTGACTCCTCAACTGAGATTCCTCTGTGTGTTCGTATATTCTCTTGACCTTGCAATCATAACTGATTGGATGAACTCTCCCACATTTAGAACATGCTTTGAATATCACAGTTTGATTCCTTCCTTTTCTGCCCTTGCCTTGAGACAGTCAAGATAATCTCTCATTGCATTTGCCTGTCTCTCAAGCAACTCTCTAGGACAGACAGGTACAAAATCGAGAGCCTTCCAATTGTCAAGCATGGTCTTGAGTCGGTCATATCTTATCTTTGTCTGATGATATTCCGCTCTGAATCTTTCCTTGTAGTCATCAGAGACCATATCAATAATTGTGTCCGATATCTCCATGTGACACCTCCTCAGACATTGAGCACCTGTCCAACCTGTATCAGATTGTTTTTGCTCACTATGTCATCAACAGATATACCGCACTGATTAGCAATGGATGTGATTGTGTCACCTTCTTTGACTGTATAGGTTTTCTGTTCTCCGGTTATACCTGCATATGCATTCCATGCTTTCACATCTCCATAGAACTCATCACAATCAAGATTGCCACTGTAACCATTCAACCTGCCTGTTGATGTCCACTGCCACATTGCGTAGAACTTCCACCACTTGATTGATGGCTTGCTCCCTGCATTGCTCATGTCATAGTTATAATCGACTGCATAATCTCTGTACTTGGCAACCCATAAGCCATAGTTAGCATTAGCAACACTGCTCCAATCATATGTGCGTGTCACACTTGATGACATGTATATAATTGGTCTCACACCTGTGAGATTGTATATCTCATCAAGCCATGCTTTTGCCCATGCCACATTAGCCTTGCCCTTGGATTCCCAATCAAGAATCGGAATGCCCTGTCTGAAATAATTCTTTGTGTTCTCATAGAAGAACTGAGCCTCTGTGTGAGCATCATTATACTCCGGTCGAGCAAAATGATAGAATCCAACGCTCTTGCCCAACGCTCTCGCCTGTTGAAAGAATTTGTCACAGGATTTATCCACAATGGACTTGCCCTCTGTGGCTTTGACTATAACAAAATCACAATCAATATTTGCAAGGTTTATGTCCTTCTGATAATTGCTGATATCAATGCCCTTCATTCTTTGCCTCCTTTGCCTCAAGATCATTAATTCTGTGATTAGCAACTGAGATTTTCTCTGCAAGCAACTTGTCATTGTCCTCAAGTCTGAACACTCTCTCAACAACATTGTTGTGTTTCTCGACCTTTGCCTCAAGTTGACTGATGCGATATGTGGTCAACTTATTGCTTGCCATGATTCCTCCGAATGTACCAAAGAGAGTGCCACTCAATGAAATTATTGCAACAATAACAGTCTCAGACATTACTTTTCAACCTCCGGAATGCCTGCAATGCTTGTAAGCAATGACAGGATTCCTGCCAATACTGATGCTGATGCCACTGCTAACCAATTGACATCAGAGATGAGCACTGATGTGCCTATCATAGCAACCGCAGTCTGTGCAACTGTCTTTCCTGCTCTGATTCCTGCATATTTCCACCATTCTTTGTTCATGACTTCCCTCCATATACATAAAAAGGAGCAGATGTTGCTCTGCTCCTGTCTCTTTATTATCCACTTTATATATTAGCACATATTTTGTCGCATTTTGTCGCATTTTGTCGCATCTTTTCAGAATGATGTGACTGAACTGAGAATGCGATAAATCTGACTTTTAGAATAACCCATTGCCCTTGCAATCTTCTCCGGACTGATTCCGTCAAACTTGAATTGGCAATATATCTCATCCCATTTGTCTCTGCTCTGCCTCAATTCCTTCTCTTTGATGGCAAGCAACTCCTCTCTGTCCTTGAGGATGCTCTTGAGATGCTTGAGCCTCTTTTCAATGTCTTTCTCATCAAGAGCAATGACATAGGACTCCATCATTGTACTGTCCACACTTGATTGGACTGAGTCCTTGTCATATCTGATGGCATTTGGCTGAGTCTTGGTAAATAGTCTCTCCTTTTCCATCAAGACATCATTGATGGCAGTCTGAGTATTTTTATATTGTCTCAACAAATCCTCATATTCCACACATATCATTGTATTCCCCTCCACTATTTTCTGATGAATGATACTGCAATGATTGTTATGCAGATGATCATTGTGATTGTAACTGATGTGCTCATGTCCTATCCTCCTTATCCTCTATCAAACTTTTTTGCATTAATTGGTTGATTGCAAGTCTCAACTTCTCCGGAATCTGTGCCTCTTTTTGTTTCCTCTCAACCATTCCCTCATAAATGACTCGGAAATTGGCTCTATCTGCGGTTATATTCTCGCTCATGCACAAATGTGTATATCCCATTCTCTCAACCACCTGCCTAGTGATGGGAGAGAGTGATTCCTTTGCCTCCTGCGGTCTATAATATCCAAATCTTTGAATTGCTTTGCAAACCTCTTCCCATCCTTCTGACCAATCCGGAATGTCTCCCTGTGTAACCTCACGAGCCATCTGTCTGATGTCTGCAATGGTAGGACACCATTTATTGAGTGACACCCATTTGTTGAGTGACAACTCTGCAACTTGATATGGTATGTCTTGCAACTGTCTATACCACAACTCCATTGCTTGCTCATTTGGCAGGAGATTCTCTTTCGGATAATATGTCTTGAGAGCCATTGCAAATGTGGCAAACTCTTTTTTTGTCATTTACTGCCCTCTCTTTCTGTCTTATACCGACATTCGCTTATATCTGAACAAAACTCTCTGTATCTTTCGCACCAAAGTATAGCCGTTGCTTTTCCTGTTTTTTTATCCTGTTCCCAATCGGCTATATCGGTATATTCACAATCTTCACAATTCATTTATTCCTCACTTCCTGTGTTATAGGGTGCATTCCACCATTTCTCAGATACTTCCATGTGAGAGAAATCGCCCAAATCATCATCAAGAAAAAATCTCTCTAGTGAACCATCACTGAATGGAGAATCACCTCGCAGAAAAAATCCTCTCGGAAATAACAACTTGATCATGTCTCCATTTGTAAGTTGTCTCTCATATTGTCTGTCAAACCAATCAAAGAGACCGACCCTCTCACCATTTTCTGTCTCAACAGTGATTGCCCTCATGTCTATCTTTTCGCCAAATTCCACTTTAATGAATCCAAAAAACTTGCCGATTATTTCACTATTTTTCATAAACTTTTCCTCTTCATTTCTTAGCCCTCCAATTGTCCTTGTGATTCCTCATACAAGACTTGCAAGGCTCTTCATATGCCGGAACTTCACAATATCTGCATGTTTCACATTCTCTGTCTCTATGATCTTGCTCATTCTCCTCGGCATTTCGGACTTTCTCAACAACTTCATCAATGGGCATCATGGTGCAGAATCTCCACTTGCCTCCCACATATATCTGTGTCCTCCCTGTGAGCAAATCAATATCAATGGCATCAACTTTGTCTGCGTCAATATAATAATAATCACCAAGATTTATCAGTCTCATTCGCTCCTCCTCCATATCTCAATCAATGCTCTGATTGATGCCACAACAACCAAGCAATCAAAAGCAATTACAACCTCATCCATTGATGCCCTCCTTTAACTCGAAACAAGGTTTATATTCTCTGTTCCACCAATTATGGAACACGCATTCACCCTTATGAGTTGTGCATTGGAATCCCATGACTTGACACATGTTTTGAGGAGCCACACATGTGTCTTTGTCCGGAGTGAATCCAAATACTTCCTTAAATTTGTCTTGATTTGTCATGTTATTCCCTCCCAAAGTACATATTCTCAACCTGTATCACATCAGACCCTTGTGAGAAATTTGCTTGCCACACATATCCATCAAGGACTGCACCATGTTTCATCAAATATTCTGCATTCTTGATTGCCCTCTCTGATGGCTCTACATAGTTGATACATCCTGCGGTTGAATATTGCCCTTCTTGATAGATGACCGATTCCATGTCATTTGGGAACTGATCACTGTCAATCCTGTTGAGTACAACTGAGCCGACATACAACTGCATTCTGTCTGAGCACCAATCTGCACCGGACTCTGCCTCTATCAACTTAGCAAGCAACTCCTTATCCTTCTCATTCACTAATGTCTTGACCTCGATTGTTGGCTGAGTGCTTTCAAATGTTTCCATCTCAACTGTGGTATCAATCGGATATGTCTCTATTTGTGTGTATGATGGAGACTCGGTTGCCACATAATATATCAAGATGATTCCAATCAATATCAATGTTATATATGCCACTATGACATTTTGCTTTTGCTCTCTTGTCAATCTTCTTGCCATTTTATTCCTCCTCTGCCCAACTGCTCATCATGTTGTATGACTTATCAAGATGACCGGACTTGTTATCATAATTGCCATCAAGAATCTTTGCCATGTTCGCATCCTTTATCATCCAATCAAAGTTGGCTGACCAATTCCTATCATTGCCACCTTTCAAGAATGAGGATGCCTCTGCCTTTTGGAACATCAGAGCAAAATCATCAAGAGTGTATGTCTTGAGTCTTGCTTTGATTGCTTTTTTCCTTGCATCAGACAGTGATGAGACTCTAGGGAATGACACGCATGTGTCATTATACATATCAGCAATTTGCTGATAGTTGACTCTCTTATCTTTCTCTATCTCTAACTCTTTCTCTATCTCTATCTCTTTCTCTATCTCTTGTCGGACATTGTCCTCAGATGTCCTCTGATTGTCCTCAATTAGTCTCTGCCTGTATTCTCTTTTTTTCCTTGCCCACTCAGTCTCAAATCCAAGCATTTTCTCAACTTCATGGAGATAATATGTGCCATCATCAAGCACATCCATCATGCCAAGTTGTGAGAATATCTTGATTGCTGACCGGACAACATCAATGTTGGTGTTGGTTATGGTTGCCAACATCTGCTCATTATAGGGAATTTGGTCGGAGAATCTGAGATTGCCCTCATGATCTACGGACTCACACAATAATTTGAGATAGAAAAGAATGTAGTCCTTGCCATTCTCCATTGCCTCAATGATTTGTATGTCATGTCTCTTGAAAAAATCCCTCTTGAGTCTCAACCAATAGTATTTTTTTGCCTCTGCCATTTATGCCTCCCTTAGTGCGTAGACTGTGACCTTGTGACCTGTCCAATTGCACTTCTTTTTGCCGATTGGCTCAACAATGCCACTGATTGACATCTCTGTGAGCCTTGGTGCAGTGAAATTTCTTTCCGCAGACGGAATATAACCTTTATTCATCATCATCACTGCAATTTCTTTTGCAGTCATGCCCATCCTTTCACCATGGTTATTGGCTGATGATGTTTTAAGACATTCCACAATCTGTGAATATCTTTTCTGCCTGTCCACCTGCTCATTTGACTCTGCTCTTGTTTCAAGAGTGGTCATCTGCCCTGCTCTGCTCTTCTCATATTCAAAGATGTCCATCTGTCCATCACATTCATAATTCTTCAATATATCCATCCTGTACCTCCTCAATATCAATGATCACTTTTGTCTCTTTGCCATATTCAAATGTGTCTGAGAATGCAACAACGCATCTCCGGTTGTCATCCTTGAGGATTCCTGCCTTTACCATTGCATCAAGAATGTGCTTTTTCGCATATGCAACATTGTCCAAATCTCTCTTTTTGTTGCCCTCGACCCAATGGAAGTGAATCTTTATAGGCTTTGTATATCTCGGAACACCTTGCAGATAATATGCAATGTCATTCTCAAGATTTTTCTTGAACTTTGATGCCTTGAATTTATTGAATCTGCACACATTGATGTATTCATTGAGGCTTGGCAGTTTCATGGGAATCTCAATTGCCTTGATTTGGAACATCTTGCAAGCCTTTGTTGACTTTTGGTGATACATGGCAGTGTTGCTCCTCCATGTCCTTGCAGGATTTGTGCAACCATATCCTATGGATTTCTTTTCGCCATTCAAAAACCTGCATTGACCGCATTTATAAATAACTTTTTCCAAAGATTTCAATGAATTGCTCTCTTGAGCCATAAATTTCCTCCCATCTTTGCTGACTTATTTCCTTCAACTCCTTATCAAGAGCCTTGTTTTTGTTATGCACACCCAAATCTGACATGTCATGATGGTATGGACACAACCACACCCAACATCCATATTTCTCAGACTGTGCTCTCCTGCCTCTGCCATAGATGGTGTGATGCCTGTGGAGATTCTCCGGATTCTTGCACACATAACACTCTTTTACATTGCTAATAATGGATTTATTCATCTCCATTCTCCCTTTTTATATTCATCAAATTTGTCAACTTTCCAAAAGACATATCTATTATTAACGTATCGTTGCAATTTTCTTGTGATGTGTCCTTGTGGCAAATTAGATTTGTTGTAAATCATTACATAAGGAGCATATCCATGACTTCTCAGCCACTCGACTCTTGCAATGTCCTGTGCATGTGTAGTGTTGTAGTTGCATAACACATACACCTGCAAATTATGAGGATGTATGTTTGATATTTTTCTAAAAAATTCAAATTTTGGAGTGATTAAATCTTTATCCTCCCACCTATCCCATGCAAAATGAATTTTAGAGATTTTGATGTCGTTGATCATTGTTGCTTTTTCTTCTGTCATCATCCTAATGTCAAGACCTTGATTAAAATTGACTCTTGCTTTGCTATCAATCAACTGTTGCAATATGTCTCTCCACTCAGTACATGCAAGCGTGTTTGGGTCGCATAATTCAATAAATTTTTGACCATTCCAAAACTCTTCTAAATCTGCAACCTTTATTGAGCACAATCCTTCCTTGGCTTTGACATGACAAAATTCACACCCTCTTGGACAACCTCGACTTGTAAATCCATAGGCAGTATTTCTGTGTTTTTCGCCTAGCCTTGTCAATTTTCCATCCTTAAAATCAACCTCATCATTGAAATACAATGAATAGTCCGGCATTATATGTTCAATCTCCTTTGGTAAGTCTCGGTCTTTTTCATAAACCTCTCGACCATCAATCAACTTGATTGCATATCCACTGCCACCTCGAATGATTTCATCTGCATCAATGAAATATTCATAATTTGGAGAAAATGTGAAAACTTTTGACATATATACTCTGTCCATGTGTCCACTGATCATAGGTTGATACCATTCAACAGAATCTCCTCGGCTTTTGTGCCATGCCGATATTTTCATTAAACATATATTCGGAAAACACTTGGCAAGATTTTCTCTGTTGTCAACATCAATCAAGCCTATTTTCATCTTCACATTTCCTTTAATCTCTCCACTTCTGCCGGAGGCAATGTGTCAATATCAAGAGCCTTTGCCTCTGAGACAATGCCATCAATGAGGATTGCCATCTCTCTTGTGTCATACTCTGATGAGCCTTTGAATACCTTGTAATGCGTGAACTCTTTGCCCTGCAATGTTGCGGTTGTTATCGGCTCATAATATTTGATAAAGCCTTGGATGTTGATGCTTGACAACACTGAGATGATCTCGCTCTGTCCATATCTCTTGAGCATCTCAAGATAACACTCATCTTTTGACATCCTCATTGCATCCGCTATCTTGCCAATTAGACTCCAAGCATATGCATTTGCAGTGAGAGACCTTTTCTCCTTATGCTCTTTTATCTCGAATAACTTCTCTCTGTCTTGGTTGAATAACCATGAAATGCACTCCTGCGGATTCCCTATCATACAAACGGCAACTCCTCATCTATTCCATCCGGTATTGACATGAATCCATCTGCATCTGTCTGAGGCTCTGCCTGTGACTCTGTCTGAGCACCTGCGTCTGACCTCTTAGATTCCGCAAATTCGACCCTTTCAATGACACAGTCATTTGTATATACCTTTGCACCTTCTTTGTTGGTATATGAGCCTGTTTGCCACCTTCCCTCGATTGCAAACTTGACACCCTTATTACCATATTTCTCAAAGAACTCTGCAATCTTTCCAAATGCAACACAGGGAATGAAATCTGCCGACTGCTCAGCACCTTCCTTGTATCTGCGGTCAATCGCCAATGTGAATCTTGCAATTGCCATGCTATCCTGTGTATATTTCACCTCTGCATCTCGGACACATCTGCCCATTAAAATCACCTTATTCATCTTTATCCTCCAAATATTTCTCAACCAATTCCCATGCCATTCCTTCATTGATGGGAATATCAACAAACTTCCGCACATCATCTCTCAGATGTAAGCCCTTGAGAGCATCTGCCCATATGCCATAGGATTGCCGATAGGCTATCCGGTACAGATTCAATTGATATGCTAAATACTCCTTATCAAGTGTTGATGTCCTCTTGATATCGCCAATGATGAATGAATCACCAATCATCATGGTCATGTCCAACCTTCCTGCACATATAGGCTCATCTGCACTCAGAATCACAGGCACTTCATTCTGCAACACTGTGAATCCGTATTGCTTTTGCAGGAACTTGAAATTTCTCAATTCTTTCAAGTCAGACTCAACACCCTCTCTGCAATATCTCTCAATCGCCTCATGCACCTCTGTGCCTTTCTCTGAGGCTCTTTGGAGTGTTGCCGAACTGACTCCTGCATATTTATTGCCAAACTTAATCTTGAGGATTTGTGTTATGCTCGGAACACATATGCCATCAACAATGTATTGATGGTCTGCGTCTATATACTCAAGATCATGACCATCTATTTGCCAATACTCATATCCATTCATGCTTTCTCCTTTAACTTGATTGTCACTGATGCCTTGCATGTTGAGATGGTCACATAATCGTCATACATCTCCGGATATGCCTCTCTGAACTGCTTTGCCTCAAATTTCTCCTTGTCATATGGTGCTTTATATGTGATTGTCATCTCCTCAGTCTCAATCTTCTTGATGCCCTTGGATTCCATCTCTGTGAGAATTGCCTCTCTCAGACTTTCCTCTGCATCCTTAATCTCTTTGATTTGCCTCTCACACTTAGCAATCTTTGAGGCAACCTCCGGACTCAACAATGCTCTATCTTCAACAATTGATATCAATTCGCTCATCTTCTTCATCCTCCCATGTCAAATCAAATGTCCTTACTCTTGCCACAACCTTCCTCACTTCTCCATAAGCCCCTGTTGCTTGCTTTATCAGAGCAATCAACTTGTCATCATCTTTGGCGATTGTTGATGATGCCAACACCTTGCCTCTTGCCTTGCCATGAATGGTGTCAACAATTACCTCATCACCATCCTCAAGTCTTGAGAATGCAGGTGCAATGAATAAGAATGGCTTGTTGCTCTGCTCATGCTGAACTAATACATAGTCAATGTAGTTTGTCATTTGTTCTCTCCCTTCAATTTGCCAATCAACTCTGATGCCTTAGTTATTGACATGTCCTCCAACTTCTCAAGATTGTTTGCCTTGAGCAACTTCTCAAGATTCTCTCCAACATATTTGCTCTTGAGGAACTCAATCTGCTTTGGTGTTGCTTTCTTTGTGTCTGTTCCTCCGGACTGATTGATGATTGCATTTGCAACCTCATCCGCAGATGCAATGGATGTGTCAATGCCTATTCCCAACATTCCCAATGCTCTGCCGACTGCGGATGTCTCGCAGTTTTCGATATATGATGTCTTGTTGATGAATGTTGAATCTTCTTTCTCATATGCAGTGCCTGTTGCAAGGAATCTCTTCTCTCCCTCCGGAGTGAAAACTCCAACACCTGCCATGATCACGCAAACACCATTCTCATTGGAGATTATCTCTGTGTTGATGAATCCATCCGGAAACAATTTGCGGAATGCCTTGATTCGCTCATTTACCTCAATATATGACTTGTCTTTGATTGGAGATGTCTTGCATTCACCATTTACCCTCTCAATATCTTCATAAGTTATTCTGTTGTCCATTTTTCCTCCTTCTGATTACCTCATAAGCCACCGGAACATCTTTGACCTTGACCACATGCCCTGTTATGTCCTTGACTTCTTTGCCATCTTTCAAAATGTGTTTGACCATTTTTTGACCCTCTTGTTGATTATTTATCACCTCTCAAGACAAAAAAATTTCCATCACTTCCTTGTTGCTGAGATGTAATAAATCTCTCATGATGCTGATTTCCTTGGATGTGAAATCCGTCTTTCCTTTTTCTTTATTGAGATAGCCTTGATATGATATACCCAACTTCTCAGCAATAAAGTTTTTCTTGAGTCCGGACTGCTCCACAACCTTTGAAAGTTTTTCGCCTGTCATTTGTGTCCTCCTTCCTATAATTTGTTGTTGATAATTTATCAACTATCACCATAATATACATTTGTTGATTATATGTCAACTATATTTTATAATTAAATCAACAAAACTTTATTGAAAGGAGAAAATGGCATGATTGGTGACAAAATAAAACAACGCAGAATAGAATTAGGAATGACACAAGATGAACTTGCCAAGAAACTTGGTTATAAAACTCGGTCAACCATCACAAGAATTGAAAAGAATGAGAATGATGTGAATCAGACTTCTCTCATCAAGATTGCGGATGCTCTTGATGTACCTCCAACATACTTCATTGAGGCAATCCCTCATTGTCCTCGGAATTATCATTTATTGGCATATTATAAGAAGATGTTGGAGATGTCGGAGGCTGATGTTGACAATGTATGTCAATACATTGACTTTTTATCATCTAAGAATGGAGTGACAAATGACAAATGAAATCAGAGACACTCTCAACCAATTGAGAGCCAATGCCGGACATTGCACCCTTGATGGAGAGCCAATGTCAGAATCAAATATGACTGTATTACTTGATGCAATTGATGTGTTGATTGACTATATGAAGAAGGTGACAAAATGAAGAATGTTGCAATATATGTAAGAGTCTCAACTCAAGAGCAGGCAAGAGAAGGTTATTCGATTGATGAACAGATTGACCGACTTGATGCCTTTTGCAAGGCTCATGATTGGAATATAGTCAAGAGATATGTGGATGCAGGGCATAGTGGTGCATCTATGGAGAGACCTGCCCTGCAAGAACTCATGGCAGACTGTGAGAGGCATGTTGCAGAGGCAATTCTTGTTTATAAACTTGATAGACTGTCAAGATCGCAGAGAGACACCCTTGAATTGATTGAGAATCATTTCATTGCCAATGGCATTGATTTTATCTCCATGACTGAAAACTTTGACACATCATCACCCTTTGGCAAGGCTATGATTGGCATCTTGTCTGTGTTTGCCCAACTTGAGAGAGAGCAAATCAAGGAGAGGATGGCAATGGGCAAAAATGGAAGAGCCAAGGATGGCAAATGGAGAGGAGGAGGATGTGTGCCTATTGGCTACAACTATGTTGATGACCATCTTGTTGTGAATGACTATGAGGCAATGCAATTGAGAGAGATGCACAAACTATATCAAGATGGAAAAAATGCAAATCAAATCTCCATCATCTTTGGTAATAAAGGATATGCTCACAAATATGGCACATGGACACCAAGACGAATCCGGACATGTCTTGTCAATCCCCTGTATTGTGGCATGATTACTCATGGTGATGATGTATACCAAGGCACACACACTCCAATCATCAGTGAGCAGACATACAATGCAAGCCTTGCCATATTTAACAATGAGAAAAAGAAATATCAAACTGTCAAGCCTCGGAGATTGCTCTCCGGTCTCATATACTGTGAACACTGTCATGCCAAATATACTGTGACTTGCTACAATGGCTATGAATATTATATCTGTTATAGCAGAAAAAAATACAACCCTCGAATGGTCAAAGACCCATCATGTAAAAACAAAACATGGTCAGTCTCAAAACTTGAATCAATTGTCCTTGATGAGATTCGGAAACTTGCTCAAGACCCATCATTCATTTATGAATGCCATGAGTCTGAGGAGGATAATAAGGAAAGCATCATCATGGCTGAAATCGCCAAGATAGACGCTCAAAAGATGAGATTTATGGACTTGTATGGTCTCGGCAACTTCTCTGTGGATGAGTTGCAATCCAAAATCCTGCCATTGCAGGAGAGGAAAGAGAGACTTGAGCATGAACTTGAGACCTTGCCAACTGCATCCAAGATGTCAACGGATGAGGCTCTTGGGCTTGTGGAGTCTTTTGGAGATGTTGTTGACTCCGGAGATCATGAGAGACTCCGGCTCTTAATCAATTCACTCATTGATAAAGTGGAGATTGATGAGGAGGATATCACAATATATTGGAAATTTGCCTAAAATTTCCCATCATTAAAACAATAGGCTATTGTGGACAAAAAAGGCAGGATTCGCTCCTGCCTTTGTTTATGCCCTCGGATTGATGATATTATACACATCACACTCCAATGCCTCTGCTATTTGTAGCACAGTGACCACCTGTGCCTTGTTTATGTCCTTGTAACCTTGCTCATAGGCTTGAATCAGTCTGATGCTGACTCCACTCTTTTCTGCAAGAGATGCTTGTGTCATCCCTTTTTCTTCTCTATAAAATTTCAATCTGCTATGATACATCTCAGCACCTCCCTAGTCTCTATTTTGCCATGTTTCAATTTGATACACAAGAGTCCATGCTGATTTGGCTTTTCTCTTGAATCCTGCATCCTCCAATTCCATTGCAATCATTGCAATTCTGTCCTTGGCTTGATTTGCCTGTTCCAAATATCTTCTTTTTAATTCCTGCTTAGATTCATTGCTCCATCCGTCTGTATTCATCGTGCTTTCTCCTCTCCTATAACAAACACAACATCAATCTTGTCCGGAGCATTATTATAATACCTTGTTATCCTTTCCATTGTGGCAAACAACATTCTGTTGTTGCACTCATCCTCATGAATCCTGCGTCCATTTATGTGCTTGAAAAATGTATATCCCTTTTTGTCTTTTACTATCTCAATGATCATGTTGCTCATCATCTCTCTTCCTCCAATCTGCATGCAATGATGTTCTCTCGCATCTGTTCCATCTGCTCATATGTACCCTCTGCATACCATTCACCATCAACAAATAGATTCCATGTCTTTCGCTCTTCTGAGTAAACCATTTCAATGTTCATATTTTCCTCCAATCCGGAGGAGGCTCTTGCCTCCTCTCCTTATCTTTCCTCAACCTCTACTATCTGCCATTTGTTGTATCTCTCAACTGCTTGCTCAGCCTCATCAATGTATCTCTCATAATATTCTCTATCATGATCTTCAAATTTGATGAACTCTGTGTGTCTACCATCTTTGTAATAATATCCGCTCTTGCCTGCATCAAGAGCCTTGAGTGCGTTTTGACCATTTGCAATGCGTCTTTGATAATATGAAATCTCTGTATTCTTGATTTTTTCTGCTCCTGCCTTAGATGATGAGCATCCATAACAGATGACCTTGCCTCCCACTTCATTGATGACTGCATGTGTGTACTTGTGTGTTTTTGATGTTCTGATGAGTGTGTTGTTGTAGTAATATTTCATGTTGTGTCCTCCTGTGTAGTGCGTTTTTTATTTAATTATATCACCATAGTTGTATATATCAAGGGTGCAGAATAGACAAACTTTTTCCATTTTTGTTGTTTATTTTGTGCAACTGTGGTGATACATAAAAGCAATAAAAAAAGAGGCAGGAATATCCCTGCCTCAATCTGATATCTCAATATTCACTGTGAATGTGCCTGTTGTACCCTCTCGGATGATGGTGAATGTATCGCCATCCACACTTGCAATCCATCCGATATCCGGACAACTTGCCAAGGTTGCAGTCACAATAGGATTTGAAATCGGATATGACACTGTAAATTGAGCCATATTCAAGCCATTGAATGATGACCAAGATAATGTGCCACTATCAACTGACACCATGCGTCTTGCCCTTGTATGCCCCTTCTGTGTGTGTGTGTACTTCCATCCGTCTGTTGTACCGCTTGCCACAATGAAATCATTGACCTCATCTCCTGCAATTGACAGATTGGCAAGAGATGTGTCTCCGGTAACATCCAAATCCTGTGCCAATGTAAGATTACCATCAATATCCCACTTGCTTGTTATCTCTCCATTGATGCCTGTCTGTGAGAATCCTATGCCATCAGATGTGATGATGATGACATTCTCTGCATCTTCCTTGGGCAACTTGTCAAGAATGAACATCTGAGAGCCATCATATACAACATATGATCTTGTCATGATGGACATGATATTGTCCTCGATTGACTGAGCCTTTTCTCCGGCTATTTTTTCCGCACTTGATGTGATTTTGTTGGCAAATCCACTCAATGTGTTGGAAAAATTGCCGAACTCAACTTCTGTGTATTTCTCAAAGATGCAATCATACTCAAATCCTATAACATTGGTCATCATATTGATGCCAAGGCGATCATCAATCACCTCAACTGTGTCACCGATATCTGTCACCCTGTCAAGATTTGCCTTGAGAGTGTAATTGACCTGTGGCACACTGTTATATTCAACATATGCGGTTGCCTGTGCAAGCAAATCATCAACCAAGGCTTGTGTGTACTCTTCCTCAGTCTCATAATCATCTTGATTGACATCATCCTGTGAGAATGCAACTGTCTTTGTGTATGGGAGAGCATATTGCCTTTCTGATGTGACATAAACACTTGCCTCCGGATTGACTGCATTGAGCAAAATCCCATCCTTGCCAACAGGCAGGAGTTTTGTCACCACATTTGACCAATTCTCTTGGCATGATATGTCTCTGAGATTCTTCTTGTATTGAATTGTGATGCCATTATCGTGTCCAATGGACTCCATCAAGGCAATTGAGAAGTTATCTCGCACAAGATGACCTCCATACCTGCCCACAACCTCCTGTATAGCCTCATAGAGAGACTTTCTCACGCATCTATATGAATCTATGGTCTCAATGTCTGAAAAGGTTGTGAACTCGCTCTGAGGCTCTGTGGATGCGTTGAGATGATTCAGTGCATCATTTGCATTTTTGTCCACAACATATGCATCTTCAATGAGATAATTCTGAGAATCATAAAATACATGATAGGCTTTGGTGACAATTTTGGTCTTGGACTTGGTCACGTTGCCAATTCGGAATGCTTGGTCTCCGGTTGGAGTGTTCGCAGTCACAATGTTGCCCTCAAGTATATAGTCAACATAGTCAAGTGATGTCTCTAAGTCAAGATAATAGTCACCATTGTCCTTCTTATGAACTTTAGCCTTGAGTGGTCTCAGCACTATATCACCATTAGATGTGAATACCTTGTCTGTCTGACCGAATACCTTAATCATCAACCCACCTCTGACCTTCTCCGGCATTTATAATTGCAAGACCTGCCGACAATAGCAGGATTGCCAATATAACCACCGCAATAATTATGATCGTTTTCATTTCTACTCCTTTGGCAATGGCAGATGCGTGGGAAAAAGGGAACTTGCACACCTGCCACCACCTTATTCAGTTAAAAGGGGAAAAATATATGTCAACAGAATTGCTCCTGCTGATTACTCCTGTGGAACTTCAATGTATTTGCCGTATGTATCACGCTTGATAATACCGCCATCAGACTGCATAATCTTGGCATCAAGGAAATTATAGGCTGATGTGTCTGCAACAGTCTTGAGATTGTCATAGAATAATGAAAGAGCCTCATCATAGGTGTTCTTTTTTGTCACCTTGGCTGATTCTGTTGGTGCGGTTGCACCTTCCTGTGTCCACTGCTGAACTACTACAACATAATATTTCATCTTTTTGTCCTCCTTAGTTGATTGATATTGTTACTGTTGTTACTTCCTCAAGTGGCTCATCAAAAGCCACCTCAATGAAATCCTGTGTTCTCTTGATAGAGTGTGCAGGAACTTCTCCATTGTTATCCATTACATAGACAGACAGGCATCCTGCACCACTGTATGTGAACACCGCCTCTGTGTCTCCAATATATGCAGTCTTGGTCTCGGTATATGGTGTGACATTAGCCACACCAACCCTCAGACCATTGACATCTGCATTGCTATACATCTTATCCCTATCAATCTTCTTGATGAGGGAATCGACCTTATCCTCAAGATTGGTCACTCTTTTTTCCAAATCCATGTTGTACCTCCTCATACATCTTCTCTGCCGTAGAATTGTATAGTGTAAAATGACACACCTGCTGATATGTTTTTCACAGTTTCAAGTCTAAATATGTTGGATTTATATAAATTATCCATAATAAATTTAACGTCTG
>Ga0326514_10000353_pt1 | contig 31549 bp, 24 predicted proteins | sample 3_2548_0518_D_FD_203653 | JGI IMG/M metagenome (GOLD analysis project Ga0326514, IMG submission 203653) | Bovine rumen microbial communities from UC Davis, California, United States - 3_2548_0518 | ecosystem: Host-associated > Mammals > Digestive system > Stomach > Rumen | place: USA... | reverse complement strand
CTTTGATTTCGACCACGGCGGGCGTGTTGAAATGCGCGTCGAAGTCGCTCTGTGTCACGGGGTTAAACTCATAACTCACACCGTCCATGAAGAGCCACGGCACGGCATTGACACCATAATAGGTCTTGCGAGTGCCGCCCTCACCGGTATAATACGGGTCGCCTGGCGGAGGCCAGTTCATCTGGTATTTTATATAGGTGTATTTGCCGGGATTGTTGTTGCAGAAAGTCTGCATCTGGGCGCTGAGTTGGGGGCAAGTGCCGCAGGTGGAGCTGGTGAAATGCTCAAACATGGGCAAACGTTGCGCCGTGGCGCAGGCCACAGAAACCGTTTGGCTTTTGCTGTTGTTGCCCAAGTCGTCGTCGTCCACGCCGTTCACCTTCGTGATTCCAGTGGTGAGCGTATAGGTGTCGGGAACCAGATTGGCGGGAATCTCGAAAGTCAGGTTTTCAAAGGTAGTGCCAGGGATATTGACATTAAAAGTTTGGGTGACAGGCTCTTGGTCGTCAAATTGGTAATAGCCCTCAACCGAGGTGACGACATCCGATCCTGTGTTGAACAAGCGCATCCCGACCTCGAAACTGCGGTTGGCCTGCACTGCATCGACATTGATGCCCTGCACTTCAATGTCGAGGTTTCTTTGCACGAAGGCCGCAATGTCGTCGAGGTTGAGCTCGCTGAAGTTCATGTCGTTGCTGTTGGAAAAGAAAATACAGATCTTGACATTGTTTTTTCCCATGTCTTCCGTCGTTATTTCTTCGTTCACCTCATACCTTCCCGAAGCCGTGTAGGTGTGCGACCACCCTTGATGCCAGTGCGCTCCGTTGTCGGAAGATGTGGCGATGCCAATGGTCAAATTGGCACCCATCTGTTGGGCATAATAATGCTTGAACGACACGTTGAGGTTTTCCAATCCCGAGAGGTCAACTGCGGGGGAGATGACGCGCCATGTGCCCACCTCGTTGCAGTAAAACTGCAATTCGTTTGGCGTTCCGCCGGCATAGTTCGAGTTGGCAATCCACCAATAGTCGTTGCCTATGCCGCTGACACTCCAACCGTAAGGGAGGAAATCGTCGTCGAATTGCTCAAACAAATAAACATTGTCGCATCGCGCCGAGAATGCGATGGAGAGGAGAAATGCTAATAATAAACCGTTTCTTTTCATATCGATTACTTTTTTGATACTCATTTATTATTTTAGGTGCAAAACAAATCATTTTTCTAACGCCAACGTGACTTTTTTTGTATTTTTGCACCTAAACCCTAACCTCTTAATTCATTTTCACTATGAAAAAAACATGATTATCGCCCTTGCGGGCTTGATGTTGTTCGCCTTCACGCAATGCGGTGGCGGCGAAACTGGCGAGGCCAAGGCAAAGGGCCAAAACGGTGAATAGGGTTTTCTTCATAGCAAATATTTTTGGTTATTATTCATATCAAGACACTCCAAAAGAGGGTACTCTAATGGATTAGGGTGCAAAAATAGTAAAAAAATCACACGGAAAACGTTTTACGCTTTTAATTTGGTACAACACTTAACATTCAAACCTCATACCCAAACCGCTTCAACTCGGCTTCATTGTCGCGCCAATCCTTATCGACTTTCACGAAAAGTTCGAGGAAAATCTTCTTTCCAGTGAACTCCTCAATGTCGGCGCGGGCTTGAATGCCGATTTTCTTGATGGCGCTGCCGCCCTTGCCGATGATGATGGCTTTCTGCGAGTCGCGGGCCACATAGATGACCGAGCGAATGTGGATGCGCTTTTCGGTTTCCTCGTAGCTTTCCACCTCAACTTGCACAGAATAAGGGATTTCCTGCTGATAGTTGAGCAGAATCTTCTCGCGGATGATTTCGGTGATGAAGAAGCGCATGGAGCGATCGGTGAGCTCGTCTTTTGGGAAATAAGGCGGGCACTCGGGCAGTTTTTCCAAGATTTGCTTGAAGATAAACTCCACATTGGCGCCATATTGCGCCGAAAGCGGAAAAACGGTGGCATTGGGCAACTGCTCCCTCCAATAATTGACTACCTGCTCCACTTGTTCCTGCGTGGATAGGTCGATTTTGTTGATGAGGACAAAAACGGGTATCTCGGTGGTTTTCAGTCGTTCAACGGTTTTTTCCTCAATCTTTTTGTCGGTGATGTCGACCACAAAAAGAATGAGGTCGGCATCGATGAGGGCCACGTTGACGAACTGGTTCATCACCTCGTGCATCTTGTAGGCCGGGTCTTTGATGATGCCGGGCGTGTCGGAAAAGACAATTTGGAAGTCGTCGCCGTTCACAATGCCAAGGATACGGTGGCGTGTGGTCTGCGCTTTCGAGGTGATGATGGAGATTTTCTCGCCAACCAACTGGTTCATCAGGGTCGACTTGCCCACATTGGGGCGACCTATAATGTTGACATAGCCTGCTTTATGTGACATAATGAAATTTTTTCTTGGTTTTTTGCCTTGCAAAGAAACAAAATTATTATCTTTGCAGCCGATTTCAGGGGCGAAAAATTTTCGCCGACCGAAATTTTGACACGATGCGGGGTAGAGCAGAGGCAGCTCGTCGGGCTCATAACCCGGAGGTCGGAGGTTCGAATCCTCCCCCCGCTACCAACAAAAACGGATGGCCAATGGTCATCCGTTTTTCTGTTTCATCATAATAGGTGCGAGGTCAACGCAACTTGCTCAAACCGCCGCCCACAACAGCCTCCAAGTTGATGGTGCCGCTGACGAAGCCGTAGTTCAAGTCGCCGTTGCCCGTGCAGCTACCCTCAAGGAGAAGTTTCCCATCAACGAGCGTGCCGACAATGGAGTATGTGACGTTGACTTCGGGATGAATGACCATAATGCCCAAATCGTAATCGAAAGTGTAAACATCGTTGAAGCTCTCGAATTTGATTTTGTTGCCCTCCACCATGCCAATAGAGGTCATGGTTCTGTCTTCCATAACGCATGTGGCAACGACCTTATTGATGTCATCGCCTGCGGTAATGTCGAGAACGACAGGCACTTCGCGGTCGGTGAATTCTTGGTGCATGGTGTCCATGCCTGTAATCACGGCTTCAAAATAACCCGTGGCCAAGGCGTTACCTTCATAGTGGCCAATGAACATTGCATTGGGCTTTTCTTCATAGTTGATGTTGAAACTCTTCGAGGCGGTCAAGCCGTTGGCATCGGTCACGGTGCCTTCGACAGTGACTGCGCCGCTCGCCTCCACCACAAAAGCATGTGAATAGGTGAACGGAGCAGCTTGGTCGCTTTGCAGCATACGGAAGTTGTCGGAATGGTTGGCCAACACAGTGCCATTCTGCGAAAGGACGATTTGGATTTGGGTCAGGTTTTCACCCGTACCCGTGAAGCCAACCAAAATCGTGTCGCCCGAATACACTTGGGCGTTTTCGGTCACGCAACCCATGTCGGTATAAATGTTGATGGTGGGTGCGACTGGGTCTTTCTTGCAGCTTGCCAACAGCATCAGGCCGATGCAGCAAGCCATGAACAATGTGGATTTTTTCATGTTGTTATTGATTTAAAGTTATTGTTTCAAAAGTCGTCCGCTGATGGTGCCCGACACTTCGTCACAAACCACCTCCTGCATTCCCTGCGGGGTGGGAACGACGAATCTACCGTTGCCCGAGAATGAGCCGATGATGTTCAAAGAGTCGGCGGTGGGTTTGGTGCCTTCCAGCACGAGGTCCAAATGGAAGGCATATTGCTGATCGGGTTTGTCGATGTTGAGGAGAACCGGCTGGAAGTCAACCTTATCGGCAGAAGCGATGCCTGTGGTTTGGTGCGACTCGTTGTCGACAGTCACCGTAGCGGTAATGGCGTTGGCTTCAGTACCCTTGGCGATGCTCATCTTAATGCCATCAATAGGAAAGTCCGAGTTCGGGAAGGCAGTGTGGTTCATCGAAGTGATGGTGAGCGAGAATTGCCCGATGTAGTTTCCCACATAGTTGGAAGTGTAGTCAACCGTAGGTTCGACGGGCTTCTTGCAGGCAGCAAACATGACAGCGAGGCTGCACAATGCGATAATGAGTGTTTTCTTCATAATGAAAGATTTTTGATATTTGAATATTTTGTGAACAAATCCGAAAACGGTTGCAAAAATAAGGCCAAAATGGATAGCTTTTCATCTTTTGACCGAAAAAATGTAATTTTGCGGACAATTTTTCGCATTATGAAGACAAAACAGATAGGATTAGGCATCTTCATTATCTTGTTGTTGGGCATGTTACTGATGTATGCTTTTGGCCCTGTTGCAGGTCCCATGCCCCTGTGGATGTCGGTTTTGCCGCCTTTGGTGGCCATCGTGATGGCATTATTAATAAAGGAAGTGATTTCTTCTTTGTTTATGGGCGTGCTAACAGGCACATTCATCATGGCTCTTTATGCGGGACATAGCCCCGAACAAGCCTTGGGCGGGGGAATACTAAGGGTGGTCGATACCTATGTCGTTGGCTCTCTGTTCGATAAAGACCATGTGACCATTATTGTTTTCACCATGCTTATCGGCGGCATGGTGCGCATCATCACGGCCAACGGCGGTATGCAAGGCGTGGTCAATTGGCTCTCGCGAAGGGCGAAAAGCCCGCGTTCAGGCCAACTGATGACCTTCTTGATGGATCTTTGCATCTTTTTCGACGACTATTCCAACACCCTCGTGGTGGGCAACACCATGCGCCCAATTGCCGACCGGCTGAAGGTGTCGCGCGAGAAGTTGGCCTACATCGTCGATTCCACTTCCGCGCCGGTGGTGGCCGTGGCTTTTGTCACCACTTGGATTGGCGCGGAGTTGAGCTACATTCAGGATGGTATCTGCGCCATAGGTTTGGAGGCCTCAGCCTATTCGGTGTTTTTCCATTCGTTGGCCTACAGTTTCTATCCTTTCCTCACGCTTGGCTTCGTGCTGATGATTATTCTCAGCGGTCGCGACTTCGGCCCTATGTTGACGGCGGAAAGGAAGGCACGCATGGCCTCGGCGATGGAAGCCGAAACGACCAACAGCGTGGCCAAGCCAGCCCACATTATGGATGCCTTGATTCCTTTGGCAGTGCTGATTTTCGGCACCATTGTCGGGTTGGTTGCAACGGGATATGACGCTTCGGTTTGGAATGATAATAGCGAGGGTTTCTTCCCAAAACTCTCCGCTACCATTGGGGCGGCCAATTCCTATCAGGCTTTGCTTTGGGCTTCGCTGTGCTCCATGCTGACCGCCATTGTGGTGACGCTTTTGCGCGGCGCATTGACCTTCGGCAAGGTGATGGAAGAAATGGTGGAAGGCTTCAAATCCATGTTCAACGCCGTGCTGATTCTGACAATGGCTTGGTCCATCGCTTTGGTAACCAAAGATATGCACACGGCTGAGTTTGTTTCGCAATTGCTTTTGGAATGGTCGCTGTCTCCAGCTATAGTGCCCGTGCTGACTTTCCTTTTGGCCGCATTGATAGGCTTTTCGACAGGCACTTCGTGGGGCACGATGGCCATCCTCTACCCTCTGATTTTGCCTTCGTCGTGGCTGCTTTGCCAAGAGCAGGGCTTGTCGGTGGAGGCCACGATGCCGTTGTTCTACAATGTGGTGGCCTCGGTGTTGGCCGGCTCCGTCATGGGCGACCACTGTAGCCCGATTTCCGACACGACAATCATGAGCTCTTTGGCTTCAAGTTGTAACCACATGCAGCACGTCAGTACGCAGATGCCCTACGCCCTCACCGTGGGCGGCGTGGCCCTGCTGATAGGCATTTTGCCCACGGCCTTGGGCCTGCCTTCGTGGGCGGCCTTCCTGATGGGCTTTGCCGTTTTGGGGTTGGTGGTGCGGCTTGTTGGGAAGAAGGTATAAAGATTTTGACTATTTTTGCCGCGATGAAGCCGTTGGGAGAGTTCAGAGTTCAGAGTTCAGAGTTCAGAGTTTAGGGTTTAGAGTTTAGGGTTGTGGGAAGTCGAGAGTGGAGAGTTAAGAGTGGTAGGATTTCGGTTTTCTTCTATGAATATGGAAATAGATTTGTAATTTTGCAGTTGAAATAGCCAGATAATTTGTTTTGTTTAAAAGGCTTTTCATTGACTGTTATGAGCGAAATAAAGAACAAATACTTACACGAACTTTCGTTGAAGAAAGAGTCGGAAGACCATATAGAGTTTAAAGAGGCAAAACGTGATTTCAATTTCGATGGAGGGTCGCACACCGACCCTAAGAAACGTCGGCACTGCGTGCTTGGATATGTGGCGGCGTTGGCCAATGAGCGAGGCGGCAGATTGGTGTTTGGGATGAAAGACAAAAAGCCTCACGATATTGTGGGTACAAGTTTCGCCCAAGACAAACTTGGTGATTTGGAGGATGAAATCTACGAAAGAATGAAGATTCGTGTCCCGGTCACAGAAGAGTTTGAACCATCAGAAGATGCCGATGACAGGAAACGTGTTATTGTCTTCCAAGTGCCTTCGCGACCTATTGGCAAGATGCTGAAGTTTGAGGGTGTGCCGCTGATGCGGACTGGAGAAAGCCTTAGAGAGATGTCAGACGAAGAGATGTTCAAGATTCTGTCGGAGCAGGAGCCCGACTTCTCGGCAAAAATATGTGAAGGACTGACGATGGAGGACTTGGATCCTGATGCCATCAAGGTTATGAAACAAAAATATGCTGAGAAAAATGAGAATCCTGGATTTGAGGCTTTTTCCGACGTGCAGGCCTTAAGCGATTTGGAATTGTTGGTTGACGGCAAACTGAACTACGCCGCTTTGGTATTGTTGGGGAAGTCGAAAGCCATCAGGAAGTTCCTGCCACAGAATAATGTTGTGATTGAGTACAGGAAAGACCCTGCGAGTATTCAATATGATGAGCGTCAGGAGTTTCAGCAGCCGCTGTTTTTGGCCATTGACAGTATTTGGGCCTATATAAACCAACCTTCGCTGAACCCGCAAATGCACATAAGCGAGAATGCGTATATCTTCGACGTGAAGCTATTCAACAAGGCGACTGTGAGAGAGGCCGTGCTGAACGCCATCACCCACAGGTCGATGGTAGTGCAGAATGATGTGGTAATCAAGCAAAGCCCGACAGAGCTGACCATCACCAATGCGGGTGGTTTCCCAGTGGGTGTCGACAAAAGTAATGTGCTTACCGTGAACAGTACGCCGCGAAGCAAACGATTGGCAGAGGTGCTGCAAAAGACGGGACTGGTGGAGAAATCGGGTCAGGGCGTTGACAAGATGTTCACCAATTGTATTATGGAGGCCAAACCTCTCCCCGACTACTCGGCCACCGACAATTATCAAGTGAGCCTTACACTGCGTACTGAGATTCGCGATGTGGCTTTTATGGTTTACATCAGGCAGGAGCAGGCCAAACGGCCCGAGCATCACAAGCTGAATGTGTTCCAACTTTTGGCCATCTACAAAGTGCGTTTTGGCGAGGAACTGGAGGTGCTGGCAACAACAGTGGATTCTCTTGTGTCGGAAGGAATACTTATGCGATCAAAAACGGGTAGGTTATCTATGTCAAGAGCGTATAAGAGAATTGCATCGGAGATTGGTAATGGTAGCGTGAAAGTCAAAGAAAATGGAGGAGTAAATGGGGGAATAAATGGGGGAATAAATGGAGGAATAAATGGAGGAATAAATGGAGGAATAAATGGAGGAATAAACGGTGAAGTGGATAAATTAAACAATGGTCTAAAGCGAGTTTATACGATTATTCAAGACAATCCTGGTATAAAAGTCAAGCAAATTGCAGAACTTCTTAAAAGATCTGAATCAACAATCGAGAAGCAATTGTTGACTTTAAGAAAGAAAGATTTAATTGAACATCGTGGCTCTCTTAAGACTGGAGGGTATTATACCAAGAGTTAAACCCTTGTTGTTTTCGAACCATTGCGGTGTGATTTCAATTTTGACTACTTTTGCAGGCGATGAAATTGCGGATTTATATATGGATTGTTTTGATTATGGCGGTGATGGGATGTAATGCTCCCACAACCTCACCCCGACCCTCTTCTGGAGGAGAGGGAGTGGCCTCACGGGCTCTGGAAAACATTGATAGCTTGATGTGGCACCATCCCGACAGCGCCTTGGCGGTGATGATGGAATTTGCGGCAAGCCCCAAGGCCGACAGCCTCAATGTGTTTGAGAAGCATTATTGCCAACTGCTGGTTTCAGAATTGCTTTATAAGAATGACTATGGGCAGAGCAACCGCGCAAAACTGTTGCAGGCCGTTCATTATTTTGATAGTCTAATGCAGGACCCTGAGCTTGTCGAAGGGCCGTCTCGATATGTGAATGTTTTTCTCTCGGCCCGCGCCCATTATATGAATGGCGTGGGGTTTTATGAGCGGGATAGCGTGGTGGAGGCTTGCGGGGAGTATCTGAAGGCGTTGGAGATTGTGGAGACGCATTTCCCGAATGTAGAAACGCGGCACGCCACGTCTCTACAACCCAACCACCTGCCTCGGTTTATGGCGTTGACATACGGCCGCCTCGGTGATTTGTTTTCTAAACAATATATGCAGGAACCCGCCATTATTTGCTACAAGAAAGTCCTCATTTTCAATAGTATAGAACCAACCTCTCTCAATGGCACGGCCAAAACGTGGAGTCTCCTTACAAAACAATACTACAAAATAAACCAATTGGATAGTGCCAAGTATTGTCTTGACGAGTCCTTGAGGCTGTTGTACGATACAAACAATATGATTTACAGGGATTTGGTTTCGTTATCAGCCGTTGTTTATTTTGATGAAAACAGAGGCGGCGAAGAACCTGTAAATGATTTGAAACGTATGGCGGTTCAATCACCTACTGAAGACGAAAAGTTGACGCGATATAATACCATTGCAAACATTTATTATTTAACCAATCAATATGATTCTGCATTGGTCTATTTTACTCAAGTATTTGAAAACAAAGGTGATGCTGCAATGAAAAGATCTGCCGCCAGATTTTTACGCGACATTTACCAAAGCCGAGGTGACACACTAATGGCTACCCAATATGCAGTATATCAAGCGGAAAATGCAGTTCTTCAAGCGGAGAGCAACGCGCAAGTCTCGCAACTCAACGAATTGTTTCAACAGCATTTGCAGTGGGGACAAGAGCGAACCGAGGCCGAGAGGCAGCAGGCAGCACGGTTGCGGAGGAACAGGATGATCGTTGTGGTGTGCGTTCTCATTGTGTTGGCTGCGCTGTTGGCTTGGCTGCTGATTAGGCGTAAGATGAAGCAGCAACGCGACATGGCGAGCCAACAGATGGAGGCCGTGCAGGAGGCGCACCGATTGGAGAAAGCTTCGATGTCGGGGAGGCTGAAACGGAGCAACCAGGAGCTGCGCGAGCTGAAGGACCAGATGCGGCAACAGGCGGGCAACGGTGCGCCGAAACAGGAGGCACAAGCCGAATCGTTCAACCAAGAGCCTATTTGTCGCCTCATTATGGAGCGGGTGAATGAAGGACAATTCAAGGCGCAGATGGATTGCAAATTGTACCAGGACTATGCCTTGGGCAAGGAGCAGGTGATGGCTTTGCGCGAGGCTGCCGACCGCCACTTCAACCAGTTCACCGTCCGTTTGGCCAAGACCTATCCCAACCTCACCAAAGGCGACCTTGACTATTGCTGCCTCTATCTGCTCGGCCTTTCGGATGCCGACGTTTCGGCCTTGATGCAGCGCGCCTACAACACCGTGAGTGAGCGCAGCCGCAAACTGAAAGGCGTTTTCGGCAGCGAGGAACCGCTTTCCGCGACGCTTCGAGGCTTTTCCAACGAATCTACATCTATCTGATTATCGGGACGATAGCCAAAAACCCGCACAAATCCGCACATTGTTTTTCTTGACAGGTGCGGGGATGTTGGTGTAGTTTTGCCGAAAATTTCAAATCTAAATTTCAAAATTTACAGTTATGAAAACGACAAAACAATTTATGATGATTTGCTGCCTGATGGTGATGGCGGCGACGGGTTACGGACAAATTGAGCCTTGGGAGTTGATTTCTCCGTGGGACGGTTGGAATTTCAGTGCCGAGTGCGAAACAGGACAAACATTGTATTATAGAATCACCGATTCTGTCAATTACGAGGTGACATTGACACATCCTGCTCCTTACAGCTTTGTGACACTGGATTTTTGGGAGGGGTATGACAAACCTACGGGTGACATCATTTTTCCGTCGGAAGTGACCCACGAGGGACAAACCTACACTGTTACAAGCATTGATAATGGTGCGTTTAGGTTTTGTGGTGGAATGACAGGTACATTAGTGATTCCAAACACAGTGACTTATATAGGACATTATGCTTTCGATGCATGCTGGCGGTTTTCGGGCAACTTGGAAATCCCCAATTCCGTTGAAGTCATTGGTCGTTATGCTTTTAACAGCTTTAATAACATCACTGGCGAAATCAACATCCCCAATTCGGTGGTTGCCATAGGAGAAAAGGCTTTTGCCAGTTTTTGGAAAATCACGGCTTTCAGAATTCCTGAATCGGTCACCTATTTGGCACCTGGTTTCATTTGGGCCTGTGAGAAACTCGTGACCTTGGAAGTGGACGAGAACAATCCGGTCTATTATTCCGAAAGCAATGCCGTCATCGAGCGGGAGACAAAGAAACTGGTGCAGGCCACAAAGACCACCGTTATCCCCGAAGACATTACCGTTATTGGAGCGATGGCATTTGAGGCTGTTGAGAACAAAGGAAACCTTGTCATTCCGCAATCCGTTATCTCTATCGAAGACGAGGCCTTCAAATATGCGCACTTCACTGGCACCTTGAACCTTCCCGAGAACTTGCAGTATATTGGGAAATACGCTTTTTATTTCAGTTATTGTACGGGAGCATTGTATATTCCCGACGGTGTCTCCTTTATTGGCGAATATACATTTACCAATTCAGGGTTTTCGGAAATCCATCTTCCCAAATCGTTGAAAACCATTGAAGGAAATACTTTTTACAATTGCACCCGTTTGGAAATGGTGGAAATCCAGTCGGAGGTCGACAGCATCGGATCGGGAGTTTTCCAACACTGCGATCGGCTGAACTGCCTGAAAGTCCATTGCGAGGTTCCGCCTGAGTGTTGGTACAGCGCTTTTAGTGGGGTTTCGCGTGATATTCCTGTCCACATCCCCATCGGGACGCTTGCCGACTATCAGAGTGCGCCTTATTGGAACGAGTTCACCAACTTCATCGAGGACGATTTGATGTCGGTGGATGAGGAAGAAACGAGCCTTGTTCAAGTGACTTGCTATCCCAACCCTGCCAAGGAAAAGGTGACGATAGATGGCATTGAGGCTGCTAAAGTTCAGGTTTACAACGCCCTTGGGCAGTTGGTGAAGACGGTAAGAAACTCAAACGAAATCGGCGTAGAGGGCTTGCCGGAAGGGGTTTATCTGCTGCACATCCACGACAAGCAAGGCGTTTCCCATACGAATCGGATAACCTTCGCGAAATAAGTCATAAGAAAAACCATCTTTGGCCTGATTTTTGCATAATAATCATCTTGTAATTTCAAAATCAACAAGTTATGAAAACAACAATGAAATTAATGCTGATGCTGCTGGTAGTGGCAGGTATGTTTACTTTCTCTTCTTGCAACAAGGATTGGGGCTACGCTTTCAGTCCGGAAGACAACGAATTGGTTCGCAACGAAACCCACTACACTATGAAATGCAGGTTTGCGCCTCCGTTCCACGACGACTATTCCATCGAAGCGTTCTCAGAGGAAACCTTCATTGGGGCTTCCCTTGGCACGTTCAAGTTCTATCACATCCCTTACGAGATGCTGGGGCAAACCATCGACCTTACGAAAAAGACAGATTATCCTTTGAGTTTTTCTGTTGGTTATCAAGACTTTTCGTGGCATTCGTCGCCCGATGACATTGGAGGTGCCATTCACGATGAAATGACCTTTGACGGTGAATCCCCGTTCAAGAGTGGCACAATGCTGCTTGAGGAAACCGAAAACTGCATCACATTCACGCTCAAAGGCAAGTTGAAAGACGGCTCCACCATTCGGATGAAACTGGTGGCTCCCGCAGAAAAATAGAAATCCTCTTTTGAAAATTCGGAATTCAATTCCGAAAATTTCGATAAAATTCGGAATGGTATTCCGAATTTTTTTATTTTTGCGGCAAAATTAACGGCTATGATTGAGCGTTTCTTAAAGGCGGAAACCCTTGGTGAGGACAACACTTTTCTGTTTGGCGCACGACAAACGGGGAAAACCACATTGTTGCTGCAATTGTTTCCCAATGCCCGCTTCTACGACTTGCTTGAAAGCAACACCTATGAACGCCTGCAACGCAATCCTTCCTTGTTGAGGCAAGATTTGGAAATGTGCGAAAGCGGCACTTTGGTCATCATCGATGAGGTTCAGTCGCTGCCCATTCTTTTGAACGAGGTGCAATGGCTCATCGTTCGGAAAGGCCTCCGTTTCATCCTGAGTGGGTCAAGTGCCCGAAAACTGCGTCGCGGTGGAGCCAATATGCTTGGCGGTCGGGCAATGCAAACCAACCTCTATCCTTTGGTGAGTGCCGAAATCCCTGATTTCGATGTGGTTAAAGCCGTCAACCAAGGTATGATACCGAGGCATTATTTGGCCAAGCCGGACAAATACTGGTCGATGTTGCAGGCATACGTGGCGGTGTATCTTCGCGAGGAAATCAAGGCAGAGGCCTTGGTGCGCAACCTCTCCACCTTCACGCGCTTTTTGGAGGCCGCCGCACTGACCGACGGAGAAATGGTGAACTACAGCAACATCGCGCAAGACTGCGGTATCGATTCCAAAACGGTCGCGGCCTATTTTTCCATTTTGGAGGAAACTTTGGTGGGCTATATGGTGCCTGTATATTCCAAGGTCGTGAAGCGCAAAATCAGGCAAGCGCCGCGTTTCTACTATTTCGATGTCTCCATTCCCAATTATCTGTTGGGCCGCCGTGCCTTGAAACCGGGTTCGACGGATTTCGGACACGCCTTCGAACATCTTGTCATTCAGGAAATTATCGCTTATTTGGGCTATCGTGGGCAATTGGATAAATTGTCATATTGGCACACCTATACCGATTACGAGGTGGATGCTGTTCTGGGCGATGCCGAGGTGGGGATTGAAATCAAATCGACGGACGAAGTGCAATCGCGGCACTTGCACGGTTTGAAAACCTTCAAGGAAGAACACCCCGACGTGCGTATGATTGTGGTTTCCCTCGACCCCAATCCCCGCTTGCTCAAGGAGGTGGAAATCTGGCCCGTCAAGCTGTTCTTTGAACAACTTTGGGCCGGGAAAATCTACTGAAAAAACCGTGAAAATTCGGAGTCGTATTCCGAAAATTCTGATAAAATTCGGAATGGCATTCCGAAAATTCGCACAAAATCAACCCTCGCAGCGTTGACCTTCGTACTGCTGGACTTCGTCGTATTTATACTCCAACTGAATGCCCACTTGCTTGAACATCTCCTCGGTTTCGGCACCGTCGTGGTAGCGGCGCTCGCACACCACGCGCTCGATGCCGCAGTTGATGATGAGCATAGCGCAAGTGCGACAAGGGGTCATACGGCAGTATAAAGTGCTGCCGTCCAAGGCGATACCTCGACGGGCGGCCTGACAGATGGCGTTCTGCTCGGCATGGACGGTACGCACGCAATGTTGGGTGACACTGCCGTCTTCGTGGATGACCTTGCGGAAAAGATGACCCACGTCGTCGCAATGCGGCAGTCCACGAGGCGAACCGACATAGCCCGTCACCAAGATTTGCTTGTCCTTCACAATGACGCAGCCGCTGCGGCCACGGTTGCAAGTGGCGCGCTCGCTGACGGTGTCGGCCAAGTTGAGGAAATAGTCATCCCACGAAGGGCGCACATGCAGTTGCGTCAGCACTTTTTCCACTTGCTGGTGCAGTTGGGGCACGGTGCCGTCGTTCATAAACACGAAATCCGCCTCCTTGATGCACGCGCCGAGGTTCTGTTTGTTGGGGTCGGTGGCGGTCATCTCGCGCTCCTCGTTGGCCACAAAGGTCTCGAAATCAATGTGGTCGGTCTCGGAGCCGCGAAGATAGATGCGGTCGTAACGGATTTTGCGGTCGGCATCGACAGCGAAAAGATAGAATTCGCCTTTTTGTCGCAACGAAGCGATTTCGCCTGGCGTGCGCACGCTCTCAATGACAGCATTCTTGCCTTCGGCCTTGGCGTGCTCGAAGAGTTGGTCGGTGATGTAACTCGGGCAATTCTTGGCGCGGAGGTCGTTGCCCACGAGGGTGAGCGTGTCGCGGTTCACCTCAAGGCCACGACGCTGACATTCTTCCGTGATATAGGCCCGCACCGAATAATGTACGAAGCCTTTCTCCTTGACGAGATAATCGACAATGGTGCCTTTGCCCGCACCGAGGGTGCCTGTGATTCCTATTATTATCATAGTTTCTTTGTTTTATGCAGGGACTTACGTCGCCTGCTTACTGATGTGTCGCCCCTACGGGGCTGGTATTAACTCTAAACACTAAACTCTCAACTCTCAACTATTAACCTGTTCCTTAATCTCACTCACCCACTTCTTCAATTCCACCGGCTTGAAGTTCTCAATGCCCTCCAAAAGCGCCTTCGGGTCGTCGCTGACGATGAGGTTGTCGGTGTGTTCGCGGTGGATGAAGCCATCATTAGTGGCGCGGTCGAGGAAACGGACAATGTCGTCATAATAGCCATTCACATTGAAAAGCGCGACAGGCTTGTCAAAAACACGCAACTGGCTGAGCACCATCACTTCAAAGAACTCGTCCATCGTACCCACACCACCCGGCATAGCGATGAAGGCATCGGCCATATCCTCAAGGATTTTCTTTCGTTCAGACATCGTTTCGACCACAATCAATTCATCAATATCGGGACGCCCCACCCGCATATCCAATAGGTGTTGTGTGATGGTGCCCACAATCCGGCAACCACGTTCCTTCATCACCTCAGCGATGATGTTCATCAAGCCCACGTTGCCGCCGCCGTAAAGCAGTTCGCAATGGTTGTCAGCCAAAACGTGCCCCAATTCGGCTGCCTTTTGGCGATAAATCGGGTCGAAACCCATACTGCTGCCACAAAAAATACAGATTTTCTTCATTCGGTAATTTTTTGCAAAGGTAAGATTTTTTATTTTTGCAGCTTAAAAATATGGATAGAAACTACGGATTACACAGATGTAACGGATTTTTGAAACGGAAATTCTTGGCACAAGTGCCGATTAATACGGATGTTATGCGGCGGCAAATCCGTATCCATTGGATGCTTGCGTCCTTCAAATTTTCGGAATTAAATCTGTAAAATCCGTTGAATCCGTAGTTATAAAAAACTGAAACTATGACTCGAAACATCGGAATATTAGGCGCGATGGCGCAAGAAATCGACGAGGTGAAAGCCCTTTTGACGGAAAAGACCGTCGTCAAAATCGCCAACCGTGAGTTTGTGGTGGGCAAAATCGGCAACGTGCGCTGCGTGGTGGCGTTCTCCAAATGGGGCAAGGTGGCCGCCACGATTACCGCCACCTTATTAATACAAGAGTTCGCAGTGACGGACTTGTTTTTCATCGGCACGGCAGGTGCCTTGGCCGACGGCCTGAAAGTGGGCGACATCGTCGTTTCCAAACGCTTGGTGCAGCACGACTTGGATGCACGCCCCATCATTTCGCGCTTCGAGCTTCCTTTGCTCAACCGCGTTTATGTGGACAGCGACCCCGACCTGACCGCTTTGGCCGGCCGCGCCGTGGGCAACCTTATTAATAAAGGTGTAGAAAGCATAGTGAGCAAGGAGGCCGTAAAGGAGTTCAACCTCAATCCGACTTTGCATTTCGGCGACATCGCCAGCGGCGACCAGTTCATCAATAGTGTTGAAAAGCGGGACGAAATATTGTCTTTGTTGCCTGATGTACAATGTGTTGAGATGGAAGGCGCAGCCGTGGCGCAGGTCTGTTTGGAGTTTGGCACACCCTTCACCGTCATCCGCACCATCAGCGACACCGCCGACCACAACGCCCGCGTTGATTTCGGGAAGTTCATCGTCGAGGTGGCCAATGCGTATTCGCGGGCGATTGTCCAAGAGATAATGCGGTTGGTGTGATTCGGCTGCCACAATGCTTCAACAAGCTCAGCAACCTTGTGACAGCCCTACGACTCCACTCTCCTAACTATTAACTTCCAGCTCCAACCGGATTATCTCCCAAAACATCCCCATTCCCACTTCCAAAATATCATCAGGGAAGTCAAACATTGGGTCGTGCAACGCAGGTTGTTCTACACCTGAGCCGAGGCCGAAAAATCCTATCGGGCAGACAGTTCCGAACCTTCCGAAATCCTCCGACCAGCGGAAAGGCTCGTCCAAGTGGCCGAGGTTCAATTCAAGGTTTTGGGCGGCTTGTTCGATGGTTTTCACGCAATTGGGGTCGCTGTTGGTGGCGGCAAAGGCCTCGTGTTCGGAGAAGTTGAAGTCGAAAAGGTGGTCTTTGGCCTTGACGCGGCAAAACTCAATGATTTCAGTGGCCATCAGTTGCAGGTTGCGGTCGTCGAAGCTGCGCAAGGTGAGCCAAATCTCGGCGTGGCCAGGCGAAACGCCGAAAGTCTCTTCTCCCAAAATGGCGTGCGTGATGACAAAAGTCGTCAGCGGCTTGACGGCTTTCAGTTGCTCGCGTTTTTTCTCCAAATGGTGGACGAGCAAGGCCAAGAGCTCCGAAGGGCTGTGTCCCGTTTCGGGCTGCGAGGCGTGTGCCGTGCGACCGTCGAAGATGAGTTTCAATCCGAAGGAAGCCGCCGCAAAGCAACCATCCTTCACCATAATTTTACCTTTGTCGAAACCGGGCAGGTTGTGCAGCCCATAGGCCACATCGGGCTTGATTTGCCCGAAATTCGGGTCGTCGATGATGGCTTGTGCGCCTTGTCCGGTTTCTTCGGCGGGCTGGAAAAGCAGGACCACTTCACCTTGGTCGGGGCGTTGCTCGCCGAGCCATTGCGCCAAACCGCAAAGGATGGTGGCGTGCCCGTCGTGGCCGCATTTGTGCGAAACACCTTGGTTTTGCGAGCGATAAGGGATGTCGTTCGGTTCAGGGATGTGGAGCGCGTCGATGTCGCCACGGATGAGGATGCGCTTGCCGGGCCTTGTGCCTTTGTAAATGGCAGCCAAGCCGTAGCCGCCTATTTTTTCAATGATTTGGTCGGGACGGGTTTGTTTCACCCATTCGTTCAAGATCCTGTTGGTCAGTGCCTCCTGTCCCGAAAGTTCGGGGTGGGCGTGAAGGATATGTCTTAATTCAATGAGATTTTGCATTTTTCAAATTTTAGTGTACAAAAAAAATGACGGCTGCCCACAAACTAAACCTTGACCTCTTTTCGCAAGGCGTGGCGCACTGTAAGGAAAGCCGAGGTGCAGCCCACTGCGAGAATGGTGGCAAAGATAAGCAACACATCCTTGAGTTTCAAAAGCACTGGATAAGCGTCCACTACATAATTGCCCCCTGTGCCGAACTTCACGAAACCGAACTGCTGTTGCAGCAGCACCAAAATGATGCCCAACAGCAAACCGATGATGCCGCCCGCCACGGATATTAGCAGGCCTTCATTAAGGAAAATCTTCTGTATCAATCGGTTGTCGGCTCCCATTGATTTCAGGATTTCGGTGTCCTTACGCTTGTCGATCATCAGCATGGAGAGGGAGCCAACCACGTTGAATGTGGCCAAAATCAAGATGAAAGTGAGGATGACATACACCGCCCATTTTTCAGAACGCATGATTCGGTAAAGCGTTTCTTGCTGTTCTTGTTGGTTTTTCACGATGAAGTCCTCCCCTATCGCAGCTTTCACTTCTTTTTTCACCTTGTTAATATCGGCGTTTTGGGCGACGAAAAGCTCCACATTTGAGGCTTTGTTCTCGTATTCAAGCAGTTCGGAGAGCCAGTCGAAAGGCACAAGTACGAGTTTTTCATCTTGTTCTTGCTCGGTGGAGAACACGCTGCGCACGTTCAGCACATCGGAATTGAAACTGTTTTCGAGGCTCATCATGGAAGCGTTGCCGCGCTTGGGCACATACACGCGCACCATCGCGTAAGGGTCGTGGGCATTGATGCCGAGATACCACGCCACACCCGCGCCCGGAACGGCAAAGCTATGCTCGTCTTCATCGGCAAGTTGCAAGCCGTCATTGCCGTAAATGATTTCGTTCAGCCGTGCAATGTTCTGATATTCAAGGCCAACACCTTTCACTTGACCGATGTGTTGTTTGTCGTTAGCACGGAAAAGAGCGTCTTCGGTAATCGTGGGAATCACCATCTCAACACCCTGGATTTCTTTGAGTTGTCCCAAAGGAAATGCCGTCAGATCAATCGTTTTGCCCTTCACGGCAGCGATTTGCAGGTCGGGCGTGAGGCGGTTGTTCATCGACGAAATCACCTTCTCCAAGCCGTTGAAGGCCGACAGCACCACGATAAGCGCAAAAGAGCCGACACTAATACCCAAAATGGAAATCCATGTAATGATATTGATGAGGTTGTGGCTCTTTTTGGCCAAAAGGTAACGGTTTGCTATGAACAGCGGCAGTCTCACTTTTCGGGATGCAACAGGTTGTCGATGTTTTCGATATAGTCGAGTGAGTCGTCCTCGAAGAAACGCAGTTCAGGCACGACACGCATCTGATGGCGGATACGGTTGCCAAGCAAGCCCCGGATGGCTCTACCGTTTTGGCCCACTTCCTCAACCACTTTTTTCTTGTCGTCCACGCCGAAGACACTCAAATACACATTGGCATAGCCAAGGTCAGACGTGACCCTCACATGGGTCACCGTTATCATCAACATCGGCACTTTCGGCTTCAGTTCCTTCTGGAAAATATCGCCTAATTCCTTCTGTATCAGTTTGTTTACTCTTTCTAATCTTTTGCCATCCATCTCTTTATCAATTTACAGTTTGCAGTTACTCAATTTTGGGCTGTCACACCTTGGCAGCCTGATAATGCGGGGATTAAAATCTCCCGATAACATAGGGTCGCCCTTTCAGGGCTTTATAATGGGTGCAAAAATAGGCAATTCTTTTGAAATCTTGGGTATTCATTTCTTTTGAATACAGAGTAAACGCATCAAAATTCTGGAAAAACAGCATGTTATGAACATTTTTTGACCTAGTTTACACATATTATTATTGATAATCAATTAGTTTAAAAAAACAAAAGGACTAATTGAATACAATTGCCAATTCTTTTTACCTTTGCAGCCATGTTTCATGGCTCCAATTGACATTGGGAATGAGGTCTGTTCACGGAAAGACGCAGAAGATTTTGATACCATAATTAAATAAACCCAATAAATCGAAAACTATCATGAAAGCAAATCAAATCATCAAAAACACAAAGCTTTTTTGGGCATTTATGCTCGTAACAGCAGTAGCAACAAGTTTCGTGAGTTGCAAAAAAACCACCACTGATTCCGACACTCACACGCAAAAATTCACTTTAGGCGCAACTGAGTTCGACATCAACAACGCCTTTGCTATCGAAAACATTCAAGACAGCGGGTTGATTTACAACGCTATAGTGTTGTCGCAAGCTGATTATGTTGGTAGCTTGGGCAGTAGAGCCAAAGGGGCCATCATCGTTTTCAGAGGCGACTACACCTCTGGCACACACGACCTTGTTTTCGACCCACAACAGCCTTTAGCCCACTTCCCGATGTATCTCATCGCAGAACACGAAGTGGACAACATCATCAACTTCAGCCTTGAAACCCTTATGGACCAAGCAGATGTCTATGTTGCCGACAATGGCTCGTTTACACTCGCAATGGACCAAGACAAGTTCACCGTCACAACAACAGATGTCCAAGTCAAGAAAGTGAAAGACATGACACAGGTCGCAACCTCTTCGGTCGACTTTGAAGACAATATGTTGAATTTTGTCCTTTCCACTGTCGAGGAAGGCGACTTTAACGGCACCCCCCTCGTGACGGCAGGCAGGACAAAGCTTGACATTTTCTCCACGCCGTACAACGTCGCTGCTTTCATTACTGCAACCGGCAACTTGATTGGATTCATCTCGGAGACATCTTTCGACAACGACATTCCAGAGGGTACCTATTCAAGCGACGATAACTCAATTATCTATGTGCAAGGCATGAGTCTCAAAACGCTCAAGTTTGCATCAAGCGGTGAAGCCTCGGTTACAAGAAATGGCGACACTTACACCATCAACATGACAGGTTTGGCCATCGACGGCATATCCGGCTCACCTTCAATGCACTATGTTGGAAACATGCCTAACTTTGATTTCCCTTTCCCTGATGAATAATCGATAAGTGCAAATAAGACAGTTGCACAAATGGCTCCAAGCGGTAACACATTTCTTTTTTTCTCCGTGTTATGAAAAAGGGTAAACTGTCGAGACGTATCACATGGCATGTTATCGGAATCATGTCGTTCTTCAATGTGCTGATCATTGGAGCCATACTCGTGTTTGTCTTTAGAGTATCTCTCGTGAACAGCGACATGCGCGGGCAATATGTCGTGGACGGGATAGAAGGCAAGATAGAGTCAACGCTTTGGGCGGTGCATATAGCGGCGGCCAACAGTCGTGACGAGATAGAGAGAAACTTGGAAAGCCCAGAGCAAGTCTTTGACGCTTTGGAGCGCGAAATTACCGTGAACCAATTCATGGGTTGCTTTGCAGCCTTCGAGCCTGACTACTTTGAAGGCCAGGGTCGCTGGTTTGAAGCTTATCTTTATCATACCGACCCTTCGACAAGCTCAGGGACAGACAGTACTCGTCTTGAACGCCAGCAGATAGGCTACGAACCCTTCCCCTTCCTCATCGCTCTGATGATTAGCGTCAGCAGCAGTTTTGCCACGCCTATCGGTTCGCCCACGCACATGCTTGTTTATGCCCCGGGAGGCTACCGTTTCAACGATTTTATACGTATCGGTCTGCCAATGAATCTCATCATCTTGGCGGCCAATATATTTATAGTCAACATTGTTTATCCATTAACCCCTCTGCCATAAAATAATGACCGAAATGAAAAAACAAATTTTCAAAGCACAAATGAATTAATATTATAATCAATTCCATAAACAAGAATTACAATTATGAAAGAGACTATTGACTATTCAAAAAAGGAAAACTGGTACCAGATTCCGGAAATCACCAAGGACGTTGACACGTTTTACGTGTACGCCACCGAGTACATCATGGGGAGCATGACGGAGGACACTCCTGATTACGCGACCATGGACAATGTTGAGATGCTGGAAGGTGCTGCTGGCGAATATGCCCTGCACGCATCCGCATACGCCGAATCCACCAATGTGTTCATGCCGTACTATCGCCAGGTGGGCCTGCGCTACGCCGGCGTTGTCTGGAAGAGGGACGGCATTTTCGATGCAGCCATTGCCGGTATGCCCTACAACGACATCGTTGCTGCGCTGGACTACTATTTCGGGCACTACAACAACGGTCGCCCGTTCATCATCGCGGGCCATAGCCAGGGTTCAGCCATCGTCAAGATGGTGCTGAAGAAATATTTCGTGGAACATCCCGACTACTACAAGCGCATGGTGGCCGCCTATCCCATTGGCTATGCTTTCACCAAAGACGAGTTCAAGGCCTACCCGCACATGAAGTTCGCCACCGGCGAGTGCGACACAGGGGTTATCATCACCTGGAACACCGAAGGGCCCAAGAATAGGGAAGTGAATGCCAATACTTGCGTGCTACAGCCGGGCTCCATGAGCATCAACCCGCTCAACTGGAAGTTAGACAACACTTACGCTCCTGCGAGCGAGAACTTAGGGTCGCTCTGGCCGAACGAGAAAACTGGCGAATTAGAGATTAAAGACCTTGGCGCGGATGCCCAAGTGTTCCCCGACCGAGGCGTAGTGGTGACCCACGCGAAGGGTGAGAAAATGGACGAGGAGGCCGCCAAAGTCGCTTCCGAATTCTTCGGCCCGGATGGCCGCCACGGTGAAGATTACGCCTTCTTCTACAACAACATCAAGGCCAATGTCGCCAAACGTATTGCAACTTATAAGTCAAATCAAACCGATAAAAATTAATTTTAAAATCATGAAAGCAGAAACAATTATTTTTGGAAATGTCATCACAATGGATGAGTTCAAGCCCTATGCGGAGGCTATCGCGGTGACCGATGAAAAAATCATCTATGTAGGAAGCAAGGAAGCTGCCATGAAACTTCAAGGGGATAAGACCAAAGTTTTGGATTATGGAAGCAATTCCATTTATCCGGGTTTTTTGGAAGCGCATTGCCATCCAGGATTTGCAGGTAACATCATGTTCGGCAGGGCAAACTTGGCAGAAGGCAAGACACCTGAGGATTACTTGGCCATTCTGAAGAAGTATGTCCAAGAGAACCAGGACAAACCGCACTTCGTGGGTTCGGGCTGGTCCGATGACCTGCTGTATCAGTTGAATGCCAAGCAATTGGATGAGATATGTCCAGACAAGCCCATGATCAATCAAAGCGGTAGCGGTCACATGATGTGGGTCAATACCAAGGCGATGGAGGCATTCGACATCAACGAAGACGCCGTGAAACAATGGGGAACGGAATGTATCCATGTTGATGAGAATGGCAAGCCGAATGGCCTGCTTGCCGAAAAGCCTGCCATCGATCTGGTCAAGAGGGTACAGCCGGATCTTGCGCAAGCGAAGAAGGAACTGCTGGGCTTCCAGCAATACGCATTTGCAAACGGGTATACGGGGGTATATGACGCCGGTTACCAGCTTCTGACCAAGCAAGACCCCCGTGCCTACAAGGAGCTTGACGATGAAGGCAAGCTGAAGATGTATTCCTTCTGCGGCAGCTTCGTCAATGACAACACCGATACGCCCGAGGAGGACATGGATAGAATTGCAGAGGAGGCAAGGGAATATAACGGCAAGCATGTGAAGGTAATCGGTGCCAAGGTCTTTGCCGACGGCGTTGTGGAGGGTCACACCGCGTGGATGCTGGATGATTATGTGGACAAGCCTGGGTACAAGGGTGTAACAAGATTCGATGACCACGACAAGATGGTAAGGCTCGTCAAGGCGGCGGCCGCGCACCAGATGAACGTTCACGTCCATTCCGTTGGCGACGGCGCCACCCGGGCATGGATTGATGCTTTTGCCCAGGCGCAGACCGAAGTGGGCAATTTCGATATGCGAAATGCCCTTGCGCACTTGCAGGAAGTTACGCCGGAAGATGTGAAGAGAATGGGCGAATACAATGTTATGGCCGTATGCGGCATCATGTGGGCCATGAAGCATCCTGCCGGCTTTCCGCAGGAGGTCGCCTATGTGGGCGAAGAGAAGTCCTATAATGCCTATCCGGTCAAATCCATCATGGATGGAGGCGGCGTGGTGGCCAACCATTCTGACTACCCGGTGTCGCCTTTGTTCAGTGCAGTTCAGGCGTTCTGCATGGGCGTATTGAAGAAGCTGCCGTCACTCCCGGATGACAATATCAGAAATATCGACCAGGCTATCAGCCGCTATGAGGCGCTGAAGACCCTGACAAGCAATGTGGCCTACATGTGGCACGAAGAGGAGCGGATGGGTTCCATCAGCCTGGGCAAGCTTGCCAATTTCACTGTTTTTAATCGTGACTTTATGCACGATGATTTTGCCCAGATTGAGAAAGCAAGATGCCTTGCCACCATCGTGGACGGCGAGGAGGTTTATAAGGCGAACTGATAACGACAAATACAAATTGGTATTTCACAAACAGTAAATATAAGAAAAACAACATTATAAACGAAAATAATCATGAAAGCAGATCAAATCATCAAAAACGCAAAAATTTTCACTTCTGACAAGAACAACCCGCAAGCGACCGCCCTGGTGGTGAAGGACGGCAAGTTTGTCTATGTGGGCGACGAAGCCGGCCTCGCCAATTACGAAGGCGAAGTCGCCGACCTCGGAGGAAAGTTCATCATGCCTGGCATCATCGACAGCCATGTGCATATTACCATCCCTGTAGGTTTTGAGTACGCACCCATGGGAGAGCGCATCGAGCCGGACGGCAAGCAGGCTGCGCTGGATCTGATGGCGGACTATATCAAAACGCATCCCGGCGAGAAGCGTTACAGGTTCTACATGGAGAAAAGGTTCCTGAAAGGAGAGGATATAGTAAAAGAGGAGCTGGATGCCATCTGCCCGGATGCCGAACTGCAGATCCAGGAAGGCGAAGGGCACAGCATCTGGGTAAACTCCAAGATTCTTCAGCGGCACGGCATTACGGACGACACGCCGGATCCCATCCCGGGTCTTGCGTATTATGTGCGTAAGGACGGCCACGTGACGGGAAATATGTACGAGGGCGCAACGGAAGTTCGTATCATTCTCGACAGCGGAATGGAACTGACCGATGAGCAGGTTGATGCGGCGCTTCAACGTTGGATTGATTTCTCCGTCGAATATGGCGTTTCTGCGGTATTTGATGCCGGTCTTCCGGGCGACATGAAGTTCCATGAGAAGGTCTATAAGCGTCTGGTCGAACTGGACAAGCAGGGGAAACTGCCCATTTATGTGGACGGCAGTCTGGTGGTGAACGCGGAGCGGGATGCCGAGGAGGGTCTGAAGCAACTGAAACGCATACAGCGTGAATATAACACAGAGCACTTGAAGGTTCATACCATGAAGATTTTCATGGACGGCACCCAAAAGATCCATACCGCGGCTATGGTCACTCCATACGTGGATGTCCATACGACGGGAGCTACCGCTTTCTCCGCAGAGGGTATTTGTAAACTTTTGAAGAATCTCAATGAGGCGAACTTGGACTTACACCTTCACACCGTCGGTGAGCGTGCGTCACGTACCGTCCTGGATGGTGTTGAGATGGCTAAAAAGGAAATGGGAGATGACTTGCACGTGAGAGTAACCTGCGCCCATCTTGAAATTGAGTGCGATGATGATTTGGAACGTTTCGCCAAACTGGGCGTGTTTGCCAACTTCACCCCGCACTGGCATTCTGGAGACCCCGCCATTGCGGCTACATGGCTTGGCGAGGAACGTGCCCGCAAACAGTTCCGCTGCAAAACGGTCTGGGACAGCGGCGCCACCGTGGCCTGGTCCAGCGACAACATTGTCTTTATGGATTTCACCACCTGGAACCCCTACTTAGGCATGGAAGTGGGCATGACCCGCTGGATTACCGAAAAGACCAGGGACTACGAATACACCAGAGCCGCCAAGGTATTTCCGCCTGAGAACGAGAGAATGAACATTGAGGAAATGCTCATCGGCTATACCATCAACGGTGCCAAACAGCTGGGCATCGAGGCCAAAAAGGGCTCCATCGAAGTCGGCAAGGATGCCGATTTCCTGGTGTTCGACAATGACCTTCTGACAGCAGAGCAGCAGGGCTTCAGCTACAACAAGCCCACCGATGTGTATTTTGCCGGTAAGAAGGTGAATTAAAAACATATCCCAAATAAAGTAGGAGGTCATACAATGAATGAAGACAGACGAATCACAGACGGCAATTATGACAAGTCCCTGGCGGTCAAGTGCGCCAACGGTACCTTCGTCGGTAAGAAGACCGACGATCTGATTATCTGGAAGGGCATCCCCTACGCCACGCAGCCGGTGGGGAAACTTCGTTGGAAGAAGGCACTTCCTGCCGCAGACGATGACGGCGTGTACGACGCAACAAATCCCGGCCACGTTCCTATCGGACCGCTGAACGACTCGATGGGTACGGCGGAGTTCGGCGAGGACTGCCTCGTGCTGAACGTATATTGCAATACCAACTGCACGGATAGCAAGAAGCCGGTCATGGTGTGGATTCACGGCGGCGGGTTCTGCGCCGAGTCGCAGGCGTCGCCCCTCTACGACCTCACCAGCATCGCCAAACAGTACCCCGACATCCTGTTCGTGTCCATCGACTACCGGCTCGGCTTCATGGGCTTCATGAACTTCGAGCGGGTCCCCGGCGGAGAGAACTTCAAGGAGGCCGGCAACCTCGGCCTGCTCGACCAGCTTGAGGCCCTCAGGTGGGTACAGAAAAACATCGCCAAGTTCGGCGGCAATCCGGACAACGTGACGATTTTCGGCGAGTCGGCAGGCTCGGCAAGCGTCACGTTCCTCCCGCTCATCGACGGAAGCGAGGGACTCTTCAAGAGATGCATCGCACAGAGTGCCAACATCGCCTACTGCGACACGATGGAGCATGGTATCCACGTCACACAGAACTACCTGACCGCAACGGGCTGCCAAACCATGGACGAGCTGATGGAACTCACCACAGAGCAGCTTGTAGATGCCTATCAGAAAGCATACGCCATTGACAAGAACTGCCTTCTCGGAGGTGCCAATTTCCCACTCCTCGACGGCGTCACGCTGCCCGAGGATCGAGCGGTCATGTACGGGATGTGGGGAGACGAGAAGATGTCCAAGATTGATTTGATGATTGGGTCTAACTTGGACGAAATCAGGTACTTCGTTCCGCTTGAGGGCGGCGAAGAAGCCTTCGCAAATACGCTGAGGTGGATCGCAAAGAGGGATCGCGCACTGCTCAACGACCAGGAGAAGGCCATGTACGACGAGTTCATGGCCACGCTCGCAAACGAAAGCGAGTTGAGCCGATTGGAGCAATACTGCAACGACATCAACTTCCGCGCCGGCAACACCAATATGGCCATCAGGCACGCGGCCGCTGGCGGCAATACCTATATGTACTTCATCAAGAAGCCGGTGACAACCCCCTATCTTGGTGCAGTACACGCGGCTGAGATTCCGTACCTGTTCGACAATTGCATCCCGGACCCGATGGGGAGCGGAGAGATCGTCTGTAACGAGAACTGCGAGTTCCGCCACGTCGCAAAGGAGATGTGGGTCAACTTCGCCCGGACGGGCAACCCCTCAACCGACAAATACGAGTGGAAGAAGTTCTCGGGTGATGACCGCCAGACGATGGTCTTCGACGATGCCATCGGTATGCAGAAGGACCTGTTCGGAAAGCGGGAGGATCTGATGATGTCCTGGGCAGAGCGCCTTGGGAACGGGTCGTCCAAGAGGGTGTGCTAATCTTTATGAAATGATATAAAAGATGGAATCCCGAATCCATTTGTCAGAGCATTTTACCTACAGCAAACTGCTACGGTTTACGTTGCCCTCCATCGTGATGAATATATTCCTTTCCCTGTACATTATCGTGGACGGATATTTCGTCGCCAATTTCGTGGGCACGACGGAATTTGCAGCCATCAACCTAATCATGCCAATGCTGAACATCCTCGGAACCATCGGCTATATGTTCGGTGTGGGGGGCAGTGCGCTGATTGCAAAGACGCTTGGGGAGAATGACCAGAATCAAGCGAACCGTCTGTTCTCCCTGATTGTGTTGGTATCGTCAGGCTTGGGTGTTTTGATGATGGTTTCGGGATTCATCTTTATGCGGCCCATCACCACCCTATTGGGTGCGGAAGGGCAACTCCTTGAAGACACTGTGCTGTACGGGCGAATCTTCATTCTGGCTTTGCCCGCATGGATACTGTTGTATGAGTTCCAGCTTTTCTTCATCACCGCCGAAAAACCCAAGCTGGGGCTTGCGGTCACCGTACTCGCAGGTCTCAGTAACATCGCCTTCGATGCACTTTTCATCATAGGCTTCAAATGGGGTCTCGCAGGTGCGGCAGCAGCCTCGGCCTTGAGCCAGCTTGTGGGCGGCTTGTTTCCGCTCATTTATTTCATGCGGAAGAACGACAGTCTCCTGAGACTGGTGAAACCTGTTTGGAACGGCAAGGCGATTGTGAAAAGCATGACCAACGGGTCCTCGGAATTCATGGCCGAAGCCGCCTGGTCCCTTGTTGCGATGGTCTACAACATACAACTGCTTAAGTATGCGGGCGAAGATGGCGTTGTCATTTTTGGCCTGCTGATGTATGTCAGCCTGATCTTCTCGGCCTTGTTCGTTGGGTATTCCAACGGGATAGGATCGGTGTTCAGCTATCATTACGGTGCACAGAACCACGGAGAGCTTAAGAACCTGCGAAAAAGGAGTCTGACGCTCATCGGACTTGCATCCGTTGCGATGTTTGTCCTTTCCGAAGTGCTGGCCCGTCCGTTTTCCGCCTTGTTTTTGCATGACGCCCCGAACCTGTTGCCGGATGCCGTACACGCGTTTCGGATTGTCTCCCTCACCTACCTGTTCACTGGGTTGGCTGTTTTCGGCTCGGCCTTCTTTACCGCGCTGAGCAACGGGCAGGTGTCGGCGCTGATCTCCTTTTTGCGGACCTTTGTGTTTGAACTCGGGGCAGTACTCCTGTTGCCTTTACTGTTTGGCTTAGACGGCATCTGGTATGCCGTTGTCTTCGCTGAACTGATGGCAGCTCTCGTCGGAAGCATCTTTATGGTTGTGCTGCGAAAAAAATATCAATACTAATAACTAAAGACAAAAGAACAATGAATGGTGACTCACACCCCGTCTGCAATGTGAACTACTACGACATTGTCAAGGTCTTAACAAAGTATTATTGCATTTAAAATGAAAAATCATGGCTAAAAAAAGCATTGTCAAATTATTTGAAACCAGAAAAGGGCAGATGGATGATCTGCTGCACAGGGATTTTATCAATAACGGAATTGCTACATTCCCAATCAAGATTTCTTCTTATTACGATGTTATCCACCCCCTCAGCGTCAGGCGATACGAGACCCTGAATTCGGATTTCAAGGATTTAGTTGAACTCGATGCCGGGGTGATTCCTCCAGATTGTCCCATTGTGCTGAACATCATTGAGGACTGCCTCACTGAGGAGGAGAAAAAAAACATTGTCACGACTATCCAGGAGTATTACGCCTACAAGCTGGGCGTGGTGGAAAATGTGGAGAAACGGCATACCAAACGCTTTATCTTTATGACTGTGGGCCTGATTGTTTCTGCCTTTTTGCTTTGGCTCTCGGAAGGTCTGGACGACATTTCGCGCGAGTTGTTCTTTGTCCTTTTCTGGTTTATTGGAGACACCTTGTGCGATTATATCCTTCTCACCGGACACGACCTCAGAAGAGACAGGAGAACAGCCGGGCAGCTTGCAAGCATCAAGGTGACTTTTTCCAAAAGTTTTGACGAGTCCGATTACACAAAGGAGGACGTGGACAAACTGTATTCCGAGATTGCACAAGATGTGAAGAAAACCATTCAGGAAGAGGAAATGAATAAATAAAACTACGATCATGCAAACAAGATTCAAAGAAAGAGCCAAGGTCATAGACATCGTGATTACCGCCTTGGCCGTCATGCTCTCGGTGGGTACGATGCTTTACGGCATCTTCCATTACGGGCTTGGTGAAACTTGGCCCGAGTTGGTGCTCAACGTATTCTACATCGCCTGCGTGGTGATGATTTGGATGTACTTTTTCGACACAGGCATCACTACAAAGCAATTCAACTATTGGTGTACCCTTTGCGTCGGCATTACGGTGCTGTTGCGCGATGTTCTTTTTCCACCTCCGATTGCCTATTACCCCATGAAATTGGTATGTTCCACCCTGTCGGTGACATTGCTCTGTATGCTGACCTACTTCTATGCCCGAAAAAACTGGGAGAGTTACACCAAACGGAATTTGTGGGTGATTTGTATCATTGACATGCTTATTGCCATACTCTATAACATCGACATAATTCTCGAGCCCGAAGACGAATTCACCAAGTATACCCTCACAGAGATTTGGATACGCCCGACCATCACCTACGGGCTTGTGGCTTGTTTTGTATCTGAAACCAAAAAGAAGGAACAAATATGATGAAAAAGCGCAAAACCCTCTACATTCTTTTGGCACTGTTAGCCGTTGCGGTGCCAGCCTTGGCCGTCTTTACGGGAATGGACTTGGATGCCACCTTAGCCAATCTACGGCGGGAATTAAGCCATGACTATCTGCAAATTTCAGAGACGCAAGCCGAGTTGAAGAATTACTACGAAGTGCAACACGAGAAGATGGTGGACATTGCCAAGAAATGCAACGACCTCTCGCTGATGCTGTATTCCCAAAAACAGGACTACACCTTCGACATCAGCTATGCACTGGAAAAGGTGACACAGGAATACGACGACTTCAACAAGAACCGCACGCCTTACGACCGCATCGTGACGAAGTTGAACATCGAAATCAACCGCTATGCCCGACTGATTGAGTCGCTTCGCCGCCTCCCACCTGAGTTGAAAGATGTGGGATTGGTGCCCGACAGCCTTGCCTACCATAACGACTCATTGGATGCCCACTTGGAGCACAACGAAAGCCTCTTGGAGCAGAAACTGTATGAACATGTGGACCTTATCATGGCCACAATCGCGACACTGGACACTTTGGCTGGAGACAGTTTGGCAATCGGGGATAGCCTTGCTTATAATAGCGATACGGCAGAAGCGGTGCTGCCCGCTGAAAGCCTCATGGAGGAAATAATGCCAGAGCAAGAGGTTGCCATCGTTGATTCGATTGCAGTAAAGGACACAACGGCCAAAGAGGGAAGCGTTCCGCCGTTCATCTTGAGCGAAATGGGCCAGATGGAACGTGACTCTTGCCTTTTCTATGCTTCCCAACTGCTGAGAATCTATGCCCAAACGCGCGAGGTGGTCATGGCCGACAGCACCTACTACATCGAAGCCTGGCTGCGCATGAAGGAATCTTACGACTATGCACAGGATTACTACAAGATTCTCCAGAAAAGCGTGTTCGTGGAGGGCCAGACCCCTTGGATGCAAATCCTGAGAAATCCCACCTTCTACTGGCAACAGGCCAAAACCGCAATGGAGGAGAGGTTTTCCTCGACTTTTGTCATAGATTTTTCAGACGACTATGAATCAGACGGCAGCAATTACAAGGACAGTCGTGTCAACAACTCGGCAACGCTGTTCTGGTTGGTGTATTATATCGTTGCCTTCTTCGTGCTGTGGGGCATTGTCGCCTTGTTGATGCGTCTGGTCTATCGTTTCGTGAAACCGCTCGATAAGGCGGTAGCCAAAGAGCAAAGGCGCTACATCGCCCTCCTGATATGCTGTGTTCTGGCTATACTTCTCAGTTACCAAACCACAATGGACGACAGGACGGCCAAGTCCATCAGCCTGATGCACACCTTCATCTGCCTGCTGATGGCCATTACAACAGCACAACTCATCCGATTGGAGCCTGACAAACTCAAAAACGGCATCCGAAACTACCTGTCCACTATTTTCACGGCGCTCTTTGTCATCAGTTGCCGGGTTCTTTTCCTGCCCAACGCCTTCCTGAATTTCATCTTCCCTCCTCTTTTGCTGATTATGACGGTGTGGCAAATGATTTCCAATTTGCGCCGGAGCAAGAAGTCGGATCGGGCCGATGCCATTATTTGCTGGTTCTCTTTAGGCATTACCGCCGTTGCCATGCTCTTCAGTTGGGCTGGTTACATCTTCCTCGCACTCATCATTTTGGTTTGGTGGTATTTCCTATTGACAGCCATCCTTGCCATTGCCACCATAAACCATCTGCTGTATTGGTACAAGGAGAATCGGTTGAACAAACGAGTGGAAGAGCACAAGGCACAGATTACCTATTTGACAGGGGCAGCCAAGGAGAAAATGTTGTTTTCCGCCACATGGTTCTACG
>Ga0326514_10000352_pt1 | contig 31585 bp, 29 predicted proteins | sample 3_2548_0518_D_FD_203653 | JGI IMG/M metagenome (GOLD analysis project Ga0326514, IMG submission 203653) | Bovine rumen microbial communities from UC Davis, California, United States - 3_2548_0518 | ecosystem: Host-associated > Mammals > Digestive system > Stomach > Rumen | place: USA... | reverse complement strand
GTAAGCTATGAATAAACAAAGCTGGTTTATGTTTATACTCACCAATATCTACATGCCCACGTACTTTGTAAGAACCAAATCCAGATCTAGAAATATTTTTCCAATCTGTATCAATGATATCACAATCCATCTGATGGTCTGGTATTAATACAACTCTAGCATTTGGATTGTCAATTAGCTTAATAGTTGCATCAATAACTTCATTGATATTATGGGATGGAACGTCTGACTTGAAACCTACCGCGATACCAAAGCAACCATTGATTAATAGCATTGGTAACTTGCATGGTAATACCTTAGGTACTTTCATAGACCAATCCCCAGTATAGTTTGGCTCCCAGTCTACTACATTTTCATTGATGCTAAGTTCATCACAGAATACATCTAATGCAAACTTGCTTAATTTTACTTCAGTATAACGAGCAGCGGCTGGCCCATCACCTTGGAAATTACCAAAGTTACCTTGGGAATCAATCAAAGGTTTATAAATTTCAAACCAGTTCGCTAATGGTTTCATTGAACCATAAATAGCTGCATCGCCATGCGGGTGATACTTATACATTACAGTACCAGTAATAGCTGAAGACTTACTGGTCTGTTTTGGATTAAAGTCATGAAACATCGCATAAATAATTTTACGCTGTACTTCCTTTAAACCATCTCTAAAATCTGGTACGGATCTATGTCTGGCTACATATACACCGTATAACGTCATATCTTGAATACACTGTTCAAGCGCATCTACTTGTCTTTCTTGTGCCACTTTTAGAACCTCCTTTTACATACTATCTGTATGTTTCAGATTAGATACAAAATTAACCCCCTAGAGGAATTAACCTCTAGGGGGTATTGAATACTCTTAATTATTATTCTTCAACTGGAGCGTCCTGTGGTGCAGCAGTTACTGATTCTTCTTCAACTGAAGAATTCTGCTGTTCGGTTTCCTGGTTCGAACGTTCTACTGGAACGAACACATTGAGTCGAGTAACCTTCCAGTTACCACGAGTTACATCGACAGATGCGAACACTTTGAAGTTTTCTGATTCGATGAAATCAGAATACTTTTCAAAGATTTCGACTTTAAACGTTTTATTTTTGTCATCGTAACCAACTACATTACCGATGTTCATAAAACCACGAAGAGTTTCGTTTTCGTCGTGCTTAAAAAGATCATTACGACGAGCAAGAAGCGGTACGTTAATATGACGAAGAACGCCGCTTACCAGAAATTCTTCAATCTCTGCTAGAGTGGATTCTTCAAGCCCACGATAAAAATGTGCAGGAATATCCTTACGAATTACTTTGAGTACTGTGCTTTTCTTGTTAAATCTGGCCATTTTAAAAACTCCTTTGTATAAGTTATTAAAAATATTTATATGTATTACTTACCAGTTGTTGAACCGATACCGCCTACACGAGATTCCGTAGCAGCGTCATCATCGGTTATCAAGAATGGTAAGAAGATACCTTGGCAAAAAGCTTCACCTTTTTTAAGCTCTAATGGTTTGTTACCACCATTATACACTTTAATTTTGATGTCGCCTTCATTATCAGGATTATCTGCATAATCAGCATCGATAACCCCGACTGTATTAGCGATGCTCATATGATATTTAAATCCATATGAACTACGTGGGAATAGCATAAGAACTTCACCGGGATACATATATGCTTTGATTTGTGTATCAACCACATATGATTCTCCAGCAGCTACAGTCTGATCAACTGGGCTGATAAAATCATACCCAGCTGATCCAATTGTTTTTCTTACAGGAAGAACTACGTCTTCCTTAGCATAACTTACTTTAGCAAAAGATCTCATTTAAGCCTCCATTTTTAAAAATCAATGTCATCAAGATGAAATAATTTATTGTTCAGTGTACGCTCTAATTCTTTGCGAACTTTACGTAAACGGTTATTGACCATTACATTCATTTTAAACCGAAGACGTTTCGTGGCAATTTCAATTCCATATTCTTCATTATATACATCTACTGACATACCAAATGCTTTGATTTCTTTACCATAGCTGTCTTCAAGTTCTTCTGTAGCCCAGAAAAAGTACTTCGGAGTATCCAGATCAACAAGAATCTTAAATACCGATGGGAACTTAGCAGAAACGATGGTAATAATACCACCGTCTGCCTTACGAACAGTACGTACTTTTGCGGCTACTCGATAACCGCAGTCTAGCGTAAAGTAAACTTTTTTCATAATGAATTTCTCCTTTTTAGAAAATGAATTTAGAAATATCAATATCTTTAAATAAGATATTGTTATTCGACTCAATTTTACGAAGTCTATCAATCTCTGATTTAACGTCATCTACTGAATATCTCATTAGAATTCGTTCACCGTTTGGATCAATAGTCGATTCGAATAATTGTTTACCATCCATTTCACCTACGTGTTTATCCACTGTCACCAGTGGCACTGACTATTTCTTCACTCAGGCTTACCGATAATTAACTGCCTTCATCGTGCTAACTATTTCCAGATGCGTATCAATAGCATCCGTACTCTCCAACAACGGAGATAGTCGATACAGGTTTAGGTTAAAGATTTCCAATTACATCCATACCAAATATTTTCAAAACTTCCAAATGATATTTTATTGGAAAATTTAGTATAGACTTCTTTTCTATTCTTTCCCAAAGCTTTTTGCTCCCTAATGAATTTTACTTCATCATTAGTTAATTTAGCTCTAGGATTAGTTTCAGCTGGGTTACTATAATTTGGCTTATACTTTTCTTTATTTTCTGTGAAAACATTATTCCACGTTTCATATTTCCAAACTTTACAAAACTCAGTAAAACTTATTTTTTCTTTATACTCCTGGTATACATCTTTTAAATTTTTATTACAATTTCGTTGGGTACGTATTTCTCTAACATCATCCAAGTTTAACTTGTGATTTGGATGTCTTTGATTTTTTAAATCTAAATTATAACCATCTTCTACAGCATTAGATTGCTCTATAAGTAGTTTTTCTTTTTCTCTTAGTTTCTTTACATTTGGTTCAATAATAAGTATTTCAAATGTGAAATTTTTTAAACCAAATTTTCGCATTGCTGTATATAATGGTTTATTGAATTCTTTTCCGTTTTTATCGTCAAAGCGTTCAATATGAGATTTCCAACGTTTAAAGACATTTGTACTACTTCCTATATAGAATTTTCCATTTATCTTATTTGTAATTTTATATACACCAGAAATTTTGAAATCTTTCATATTGCTTCCTCCTCTATTATAATAGCCTTGGAAGCAAATCCTACTTCCCACGAGACGCTCTTACAAATATTTCTACTCATAAGACGACCCTCGTTAGCTACACAGATTTATGTAACCCCAGTGATGAGCTGGTAAAATTAGTAAGGACTCGGTTGTCTTATCCTTTATATCGGGTGATACTCTTTGGTTCAATGGATTTGATAAACTTTAATAAACCATACAAGCTATATTTCTCTCCATCGATTCTATAAGACGTTGGAGAATTTTCTAAGAATCTATTTACTTCGGTGAATTGATACATCAGATTATCATTGAATAAGATTCTCTGATATTTATCATCAACTACACCATCTATCGAGATTTGTTTTGTAGATCTATCACGTGAAACCTGAATAAATCTATATTTCTTCTCAATAGCTTTCTTGAATTTACTATATGGTTCATTCATTTGTAAAGAAATATCTTCTAATAAATACGGATCAATAGCATATCCATTAGAGATTCTCTCTACTGTTTCAACATAGTCTTCATTATCGTTAAGCAGATTAATGATAAACTGCTTGGTTAATTTAGCTCCTCCTTCGGTTGTTAATACATGAGACTTTGCAAATAGATTTTGTACATAAGCATTGTACTCACTTCTATCTGTAAAATATCTAAATTTCTTATTAATCTTACCACCAAATAATGGTGGTACAGTTGCAAATAACTTACCAGACGTAATCAGTGGTTCCATATATAACAAGAAGAACTTCAGCAATAGAGTTCTAATATGAGCACCATCTGGATCGGCATCTGTGCAGATTACAACCTTTTCCCAGTTGCATTTATCAATATCAAAGTTCCTACCATAACCTGCGCCAATAATAGCAATCAATCCAGCTATCTCAGAATTCTTTAACAAATCTTCACGTTTAGAACTGAATGCATTTTTAATCTTACCACGAATTGGGAAGATACCTTGACGTTCATTAACACGATTATTTGTAATAGAACCTTTAGCTGAATCACCTTCTACTATAAACAGTTCGGTATGCTCTTTACCTGTTGGTTTAATATACTTAGCAGGTAATCCACTGATAGCAGAGGCATTCTTAACCTCAATTTTAACACGGCCTTTCTCTGCTTTGTCACGAATCTCTGCAATATCTTTAAAATATTTACAGAGCTTCTGCAAATCGTTAGGATTTTTCTTAGACCATTCCGTTAAATACTGAATGGTTAATTCTTTTACAAATGGAACCAAATCAGTATTTGAGATATTTTCTTTTGCCTGGCCTGTAAACTCTGGTTCCAAATGTGCTACCGATACGATAGCTTTAAGACCAGAACGAATATCATTATTCGTAATAGACAGCTTAGACTTACTAGAAAGATAAAACTTATTCATATAATCTTTAAAGTATTTAGTCAAACCATCAATGAAGCCTTTGACATGTGTACCATCTCTAGTTGGGCAGAAGTTACCAAATGATTTGATTTCTTCTTCACTAGACTTGAGATCATATGTAAATACAATCTCTGCTTTCATTCGTCCATCTTCTCTCATCTTACCAAAATGAATTGGTGTAATCAATGGAGAGGATACCATTTCTTGAAGTCCATCCATTAAACCATTACGGTTTACTAAATGGAATTCATGAGCCATCTTTTCATTGTCGATACCAATAAAATTAACTTTAGCACCGACTTTGAGCAATGGCAATAAGTGTTTGATTAAATCTAATACCTCTTGCCACTGTACTGTAATTTTACCCATAACTACTTTGCCTGACTCATGACCCATATTCATAGGCATTCTATCAATTGGCTTAAATGTAATTATAGTACCCTGATAGTTATCTTTATTTGGAAGAACTTCCATCTTTGCCGTCTTAGGATCACCATATCTAAAAGTAACTCTACGATGTTCACCTAAGATAAAAGAATCTACAATAAAGAAATCACTACAGGCATTGACTGCTTTTGAGCCAACACCATGACGACCTGAAGAAAATTCTCCAGGAGTCTTAATATAGTTCGAGCTTGTATGCTCTTTACCAAATACACGAATGATGTCGTCAAATGGAATACCACGACCATTATCTTTAATCATAGTTTCCACTTTGTTTTCATCATACGCTACCCAAATTTCATCGCACGGAGAACTATCTTTAATTAATTCATCCGCACTATTCTGAAAGATTTCTCGAAACATATTCAAGAAACCTCTATTACCTGTATAACCAAGATACTGTCCTACAGTATGACGAACAGCTTCTTGATAAGAACCCATGGTTTTGATTTGTTTACCATAGTTCTTAATCTCTTCAATTTGCTTTTTATTCACAATTATCACCTCTAAATATACGTTTACCAAAATATAAATATATAGTTCAGTTACGTCAGTTTGCACATAAATAAACACCCCCTAAAATGCAAATACATCAATCCATAATCAATATTATAATATATAAGCAAATAAAAAATAAAGCGTCTAGTGAAAATCACTAGACGCTATTTGATTATAAACTAGTAAAATTATGCTTCATATTAAATATCTTTCTTCTTAACTTATAAAACAGTATTTGAATCTTATCGTAATTACTACTAATATCTTTAAGATTATCAATGAATACATCCATAGTTTCTTTAGAGAATGCATCATCAGGAATTGATGTTTCTTCGTTATCATCCATTTCACTAAAACTAGTAATAATCCCTTCTATCTTTTTAAGACTAATTAAATCGATAGAATCTGATTGAACTAGTTTATTAATAGCTACTAATAACTCATTAATCTTATCTTTTAACGCTTGAGATTCTATTGCATAATAGTCTTGCGCTTCAAACACATCCTCAAAACATTCTTCAAAAGTATATTCAAATAAATTTCTTAATCTATCGCAATACTCATATAAATTATTAGAATGATTTGATGAGATTGATGATAATCTCTTAGCGGATTCAAAATAAAATTCTTTACATTCGCCATTAGACCTCGCCCTACGCATTACATAATCTAATAATTCTTCAATAGAGATAGACACATTTGTTCCAAATATTTTCATCTGTACAGTATCTTTATTTTCGCGCTCAAACGTATCAACCATATTAGATATCATACGTTTTTCTTTTGCAAAAATATCCTGTTTTACTTTATTCATTTTATACTCCCTCTTTAATAGAATTTATAATAATCATTCAAACAATTTAAATTTATTCTGCGAATCATTTCTAATGGTTGTTTATATGCAACAACTCTTTCCTCTGGAATACAAAATGTAGACAGAGTTTTACGATTCGCACATGAAATAGAATATATTAGAATATCATTATATAATTTTCTTTGAAGTCTTTTAGGAACACAGTTAAATAACGTGTTCAAATCTTCTAAGAAAGATGGGTCTAAATATTTAAAACGTTTATATGCTTTTAAAGAATTAAATATATCTTCTGCATAAAAGTTTTTAGCCATTAATTCAACCCCTTCTATTAAAAAAATAATTTATACACTATGGGGATTTCCCCCATAGTGTATAAATTTTATTTATTTTTTATTTGTTTACTGGCTGCTGGAAATTTGGAGCCGGTGCTGCATTAGATGCAAACGGCTGAGTATTTCCTGCGGCCTGTGCAGCTGCGCTCTGCGCGTTCTGGTTCATTTTGCTTGCAAGCGCAGTTGCAAGCCTATCGTAATCGATCTGATTATTTGCTACCCCATAAGTTGGTGCTGCTCCATACGTCGGAGCTACACCGTAAGTCGGTGCCGCTGCTGCATAACCAGGAGTAAATGTTGCTCCCTGCATCGGAGCTACATTCATACCACCCGGATACGTCTGTCCATACGTGCCGTTTACGAGGCTATGGATTGTATCCCAGTCATTGCCACGCGGATTTGGCGTAGCATTTACTGGACGCAAGCTACGCTGAATTTCAGCGAAGTTAAGGTTCGCCATCGTATACAGCTGTGGAAGCTTATCAAGCATTGGAAGCATCATCGAGTAATCATTAAAGAACTCTTCCGGGAGCTGCATCCCGTATGTCTTCGCCTGTTGAATAGTGGATTTAATGAGCTCGATCGCATTAGCAAGTTCTTCCGGCGAAATTTTCTGTAGACGGAAGGTTGCTCCACAACCAGTGCAACGAGCTGTTACGCCTCCATCTGGAGACGTAATCCAGCTCTGGACCGTGCCGTCGTCTTTTACGAGACGATGCGGGCATTTTGCCTTCAGCTGTTCATCCGGCGTCAGGTTTAACGAAAATGCCGGAACCTTCGATTTCTGAAGGGCCTGCACTTCCTCTTTACTAAGAGGATTTGTGAACTTGATCGGTTTTACCGCTACCGGGCTTCCCGGAATCGGTGCAGACGCGATCGGCATACCAAAACCATTGAAATTAGACATATAAATTTCCCCTTTCTCCTGAGAAATAAAATAATAAGATATAAATGACTATTTGTCATTTATTCGCATTTATAATATATGGCTATTTTATTATTTACCATATACTTTATGAGTAATTGAGTCGAGACCTTGTTTAGCCAGCTGCGATTCCTCATTTGCGAGATTAGTATCTCTTTGTTGTTTCTGTTGTTTTAAATAATCTTCCTTGGCTTTAGCTACATCTTCAGGAATCGTATTAATGAAATATCGACGAGACGGAATAAAGTGCTCTACGATATTCTTAATTTGTTCATCAGTGTAATCCAAAGCTTTAAGAAGTGCCGGTGCAGATTCTTTATCTGCACGTACAGTCATATACTGGATATTATCATAACCAGTCATAATGACTTCGATAGGTTCCAATGGACGATTCGTAACATCTCTATTAAGCCTAGCCGCTGTGAGATAACCGCCTTCATCATTCCATTTGACGAAAGCATTTTTGCCTTCGTCGATAACAATCATGTTATCGCAAGTTAATCTTAAAGCAATGTTTTTATCAACGGCTCTAAGTTTATCACGATATTTAATGACTACATCATTTTCCATTCTTATACCTCCTAGGTTTTAAGTGTTTTTCTTTAAACCACTTACTTAATTGTTTCGTGGCTTTAAGAATAGTAATCGCTACATTATCTCCTGATAATATAACTATGTAATCTTGGTAGTAATAAGCTTGATAACTCTTACCAGCTTTATCAGCTAAATATTGGTATGGAAAAGTTCCAGGTTCTAAAGTATTAAGTGACCATCCTCTCTTAATGCATAAAGAAAGAAACCGCTCAGGATTCTTGAGCGGCGTTCTTTCCTTAAATCGCTTCTTGAAATGCGACGAAATGGTCACTGGCTTACCATACTCTTGTCTTTGAGTAGGGATCTCGACCAATTCGATTCCACCCTTCTTTATAGATCTCCCGCTGAGCTTGGATTAGTGGATCTGGATTAAATACTCCATTATCCAAGTAGCTCTTGAAATCATTCAGCTTATTAAACAATAGTTGATACATTGCTTGATTAGCTAAATGATAATTCAAGAAACCATTTACATTATCATTCTGCTGAGGCATAGATTCAATGAATGGTTTCAATGCTTCAGCCATTATATAATGGTACTGAACTTTTTTATTGGCTTCGGTAAACATTGCCTGTAAGAATTTTTGATTCTCGAACAGGTTTTTGTATTTGGAGATTTCCAGCACGTTTGAATGGCAAATATCTTGCAAGACTCTATCAGCAAACTGGAAAACTTCCTTTGCGCCTCGCTCACCGAGTTTTGCAATAAAGTTAGGCCCTTTTTCCTTTGCCATTCGGTCAATGGAATTTGGTCTAGTGTTCTTTTTCGTAAAGAACGTCGGACGCTTAAAGTTCACAGCTCTGTTGACCGTTTCTAGTACCCCACTCTGATAATATTGGTTTTCAATATCCTTCGGAGGTTCAAAAACCGGCATTTCGATAGGCCGCCCGCTACTTCTATACCGTTCGACCCATTGTTTACCATATTCTACACCGGCTTTATACGCCTGTGCGTTTTTGTCAATTCGGGTATTCTGATTTTCCATTATAAATCCTCTCCTTCTTCCATGTGGTTAATGTCTATCATCTTTGTGCGATGATAAGCAAGACGGACATCATTCATATAATTTTCGGATTCTTCTTCACCAAGCTCAATAAGCTGATGCTGAGAATCAAGAAAATCCTTCATATTGAAGCCGTCATCATATACTTTTTCTCTTGTACCGTCTTCATTTTCATACATAAGGCGTTCAAGATAAAGCATAAAATCATAGACTAATACAAAGCCATTCTTATCTTCAGGTTTTTCTTTCCATGAAGAAATCAACGACTTCGTAAAATCAATAACGTCAGCGTTCTCTACGATAAAAGAACGGACGTTTTCCTGGCCAGTGATAAACTCGAAAGTCTTCTCCTGGTCATAACCATCAATAAACCATATGAAGAGCGTATATTTTCTACGCTCTGGCGCATTATCGTCATAGAGAAATGCGCTTTTCTTCGGTGTATCTTTTACACCTTTTAAATCTTTTTTGTACTCCATAAAATCCTCTCCTTTAAATAAAATATACTAGATAGTCGTGATTGACTATCATGAATATAATATATACTCTTAATAATATTTACGTTTTTGTTTGACGTATATTAGAGTTTTAGAAAACCTAGTGATTCCAGTATAGATGAGATTTCTCATAATCGATCTATTTAAAAACTCTTCAATAAATACCCCGGTAAGATATTGCGAACCCTGAGAAAGATGAGTAGTAATAGCATAGGCTAACTCGAATTTATTCCCAACGGAGTAAGGTGAATTTCTTAATTTGTTCTTAGCTTCATAGTTTGCGTTAAAATATTCATAATCGCAATCTATGTCTTTAAACAAAACTGAACCGTTTACCAGTAAATCCATATAAAACATCTTATCTTTATATGAGGATACATCTGGGAAATTAGCTACTTCACCACGAAGACCATTCACCAAATTAATACCATTTGATGCGATGTTCCAATTGTTCTTACGGCATATTAATGGTTCACCATGTCTTGGGAATGATGGATTTTCTCCAATAAACATCTGCCTCATGAATTGATTAAATTTTTCTCTTGTGTTATTACGGCAAGTTAATACAATATCAACTTTACGTAATATCTCCTCCGTTAGTTGATCTTGATCAATGACATACGCATCATTATATGCTCCATATTGTATAGGCAATCCATGTATAGCTCTATTGGCTAAATATACAATACCGGAGTTCTCTGCCTGACGCATAATCTTATCGAGTACAAAAACATTTCCATCTACTAAAAACCCTGGGTCATCTCCTACTGGTGGCAACTGATTTAAATCACCACATGCAATAATTTTAATACCAAAGCTTTCAATATCTTTTACCATCCTCCTTGGTGTCATACTAGCTTCATCAATTAAGATTAATTTAATTCCAGGTAAATTCTCTTTCTTTCTAAAGCCAGTAATGATCTTTGGTTTATTAAAATACGTATCCATTACAGGCCTTCCAAATTCATCTAACTTTGTTGTTTCATATACTTCATAAATAGATGAATGGATTGTTTTTGCATTATACAACCCTTTAGAACGCATAACCAAAGCCGCTGTACCTGTAAAGCTCATTGGAAGAATTTCTTCTTGAGCTAATCCAAGACGACGAATAATTTCATTTAAAACAACCGATTTACCAGTGCCAGCGGCACCAGTATATTGAAAAACTAATTCACTAGAATTATGAAACCAATACGTTGCTGCATCTACTATCTTTTTTTGAGATTTGTTTAAAACAATCATTTTATTCCGCCCCTTTTGGAATTCATTTCTTCAATTGAAATATCAAAAGCATTATAGAATCCTTCACCAGCATAAGCTCCCATCATAAAATCAATACATTCAAGATATTTAAGACTATCATTAAAATATGGACTAGACGTAAAGCTTTGGCCATTGCTCATGACTAATTCAATACAGCTACGTCTATCATTCTTGTAAGGACTTTTGCATCTACCATACACTAGTACGTATGGCTTGTCATAGATAAATGCTGAACGAAATACTCGTCGTTTCTCCCTATCATATACATAATCTTCAGTATTATTTTCAATAAAATAATCAAAGATAGATTTCATTAAACTCTTATTCTCTAATGGGTTAAATGTAATTCCACCCATAATAACTAAATTTTCCGATGCTGGATCAATAACAGGTCTTCCTTTATAATAGAATCTGGTTAGATCTAAATTATCATTAATGAATGCCATTTCTCCCGTCTCAGTTGTAATTAAATTGACTTTACTAGCTATCATCTTATTAAAATTAATTGTATCTTCAGTAAGCTTATTATCTCGTGTAAACATGTTAAAACGCTCCTTTTCAACATTTTTATAATTAATACTTAAAATTATTCATCTAGGAGGTGCTCATCGTGAGTAAATACGATAATTTAAACCTAGATTATACCGAAGTCGGAATTCTTACATCTGTTTGTAATAAATACAAACCTGGTTATCAAACTTTTTATGTGCAAGCATTGAATCCGTTAAACTATAAGTCTAATACAGTTTCTACTGCTCATGCATCAACCAGTAATATCATTAATGCAAATAAACCTAAGGCTGGCACAATCAACTATGGAAGTAACTTACGTATTGAACTTCCTAAAGAAGTTGCCAGACAATTTCCTACTAAATATATCCCTCCTGGAACTAGATTTCTTATCTCTTTCTTAGGCGGAGATATTAATAAACCAGTTGTAGTTGGGAGGGATTACGATGGCTATGATAATGAATCAGATGAACCAGCAATTGAGTAGTGATACAAATATCACTACCGTTCAGGATCTGATTAATAGAAAACAAGCTAAATCTATTGTAGATTATAATGAGCTTTCATTTTCTATGACTGTAGATGAAGTCATTACAATACCATTTCAAAATGTCATCACAACAACGTATGCTAAAGAACTTAACGATCTAGCAGTCGAAGTCACAATGACTGATAAAGAATACTATAAATATAGATACAGACCAAAGCTATTAGCTTATGATTTATATAATTATACTGAGTTATTTTATATTATAGACTTCATTAATGGAATTTATAATATAAAAGACTTTAATAAGAAAGTGCTTAAACTAATACCTAAGAAAGCATTATTCGATTTCCTTTCTGAAGTCAGACAAGCTGATATCAACAACATTGAATCTTTTAATAATAAATTTGTAGAGTAGTTCCATTGTGGACTACTCTACTTTTTCCGTTGAAAATACGATAAAAGCTGGTTTCTTTTTCTTAATACCAAAGATGGCATTTCGGGCTGTATTATCAATCACAGACCCACTAGAAATAGCTTCAGCTGGCGTATTTGTTTCTTTTAATACTCTCTTTTTATTAAACAACCCACCATCTTTCTTTTCTAATTTTTTAGCTTCTTCTTTAGCATGTTTAAGTCCTTCTTTGATCTCTTCATTATCAGACTTATCAATGCTCTTCATGCTCTTATTATCATAGCTTTCAGAATTACTCTGAGTCATCTCAACCAAAGTATCTTTAAATACTGGCTGAGCTAAATTTGTATCTTGCTCTAACTCTATAGGTCTTTCACTATTATACGGTTGGAAGAATGTAAATAATGAAGCTCCTTTATAACGAGTCTTAACTGAAGATACGCCCAAATACTTTTTACCAAATTTTGTTGTCTCTGGTGTAATGATAAATGCTGCATCAGCATTTTCCAAAATCAATAATGATTCACCAATATTATTACGACCTAAATTACGTACTAGGTCAACCGTTCTATTCTTTCTACCATCATCTACTTTTGATGTGGCTTCACGGTTCATCTGTGATGCAGTAATAACTGGTATTTGCTTATCAATAGCAAACTCTTTAAATTCATCAATAACTGCACCTAAGCCTAAACGCATATCCCCTTTCAATAATTTAAAATCTCTACTACGAATACGTTTAATATAGTCTTGAATTACACAGATGCATTCTTTACCCTGGTCTAATAACTGGTCATAAATCGTATAAAGATAGTCTGTATTGACTGTATTCGCTGGAACATACTGAATTACAAAGTCAATCGGAGATTCATCTGTAATGGCTAAACCATTTTGCATAAGAATCTTTCTGACTTCATCGGAACTACTATAAGAAGACATATTATCTTCACTAATTAGAATATTGAAAATACGTTCAATTGTTTCATCCAATGAATTTTCCATTGTTAAGAATAAAACACATGGACGTTTTGACTTATCTTTCGTTGTATATTGAGTATTATTTTGCTTTATCTGCAACCCAATATTTAATAACGTCGTTGATTTACCTTCGCCTGGTAAACCTAAATATACATATACACGACCATTTTCAAATCCGCCAGCAAGACTACGATTAAACGCCGTCATACCCGTCTTAAGTTTAGTTGACGGATTACAATTTCTTTCATACACATCATCTATAGCTTGTGTATAAATATCATTATCCAAAGAGAAAAATTGTGTATCCGATGCAATATTTGCTTTACGAGATACTTCATTAATTTTTCTTAAATTCTCTTTAGCTTTCTCTAATACCTTACTACGATAACTTCGATTTGTATTTGTAGTATATTGCATGAATAAATCATTCATTTCTCGCATCGAAATAATCGTATAAAAATTCTCATAGGTATCATGAATATTGCTTTCAATGATACCTAATTCATTTACTGTCAACGGTCTATCTAATTTATCAAGAGGCATTAAATTTGTTTCATCAACTTTACTTAATGCTTGACGAACCAGAATATCTATATCTCTAATATTTCCTAGTCTACCATTTACTAGATGGCTTAAGAATAAGAATGTATTGATAGATTTCTTTTCTCCTTCACCATATGAAGTATATGGATTTATCTTACTCAATAAATCTGATAAAACAGCTAATGTACTACGATTGTTTTGAGCAATCGACTTTACTACATATGCTGCATATAATTCTAAATCTCCCAGAGGGATTTTAAATTCATCTTTATCTGAATTCTTTAACACCGATAACTACCACCTTTAATCATCCTTAAGAATATCTAAAAGCTCCTCAGTAGTTATATAAGTATATCCTTTCTGCTGATTGATATACTTAGTCAAGATTTCCTGAGGAGACAGATTCTTATCTGTGATATAATTATACTCTTTGAACCGTTCTATGGTTTCTTGCGATTGTCTTTTAATAATGTCATTTCTGAAATCACATTTTAAAACCACATTTGGGTTATTCCTGAAGAAGTTCTTCAGTAGTTCAATATTCTTATTATCATAATTGAACTCAAGACGTAAATTGTCTATACCTGAATTACGTAAATCTTCAATATGTTTAATAACGATAGATGGATCTTGTTTAATCAACTCATCCATATTTATCGTATCATATTTAAAAGATTTAATCTCTTCAAAATGTACAAAATACTTACGGGTTTTTAGATTTTGCATAAGAATTAAAAACCCTTTAGGCTGTTCTTCGCCAAAACACCATCTGTAAGGTGATCCACAGTAATAAAAGTCTTTCTCATAACAACCTGGAATATGAACATGCCCAGAGATGATTGGGCCTCTGGAATTAATAAAGTTCTCCATCCCAAACACCGGAGATGGAGAAGTAAAATCAGTCTTATCTTTTCCATATATAGCACCACGAAATGTGCCATGCATACATACACTATCATATGTATTATATAAAAGAAGTTCATCGTAAGCTTCTTTGTCTAATCCAGGAACTTCTGGAATACAAAGAATTTTCTTATTGCCTACGTATTCAAATCGAACTGTTTCAATTACACGAACATCTACTGTTTTATCTTCCATATACTGATAAAACAATTTAGTTTGCCCTGCATCATGAGATGGAGTCCCATGAATAATAAATAAAGTACAATGTAATTCTCTAGATAAATTTACTAAATCATCTACAAACTTCATTGCATAAAATACAGCACCTGAATTAGCCATATATTTATGATGAAATAAATCTCCATTAATAGAAATCAATGAAAGATTCTTTAATATACTAATTTTATTGATAAATTGCTTCTTTAAGATTTCATATTGTTTTGCTGGGTCAAATACCCCAAAGTGAATATCTGATATATGTGCTTCTACACAAATATTTTTATCTAATTGCATAATTATTTCCGCTCCCTAATCAATATTTCAATTCTATAATATATTATTAGGCTTAAATTTTCATTATTTCAACGTTAATCAAATTATATAAAACTATCTATTTACCCCATTTTAGATATAAATAGGCAAAAAATAAAGGCCATCTGGAATTATCCAGATGGCCACAATTTTACTTACCAGTATAATGTAGTTCAGCAATAATTTCGCTAAAACCTTCGAGTCTGCCTTTAGCGTAATAATAGTCAGCAGACTTTTCCGAATAAGATTCAAGCTCTTTATTTAGCGTTTTTATTTGCCGCATTACTTTGTTTAGAATCGTTGTATCTACCCAACGCCATCCAGTATGTTTATCATGGTCTGATGGCTGTTTGAAATCTTCATATTGCATCACTTCATCATAGGCTTTCAGTTTACCATCAGCTTCATCGATATCATAAGACTTTTTCTTATCATAATTCTTTTTATGCCGCTTGAGAAGCCCGCAATAATTTGATTTGCAATTAGCATGATTCTTTAATAACGTTTCCAATACTGAATGACGCATAACAAAATGCATTACAACCGCTCCTTCTTAACCCATATTTTCAATAATAATAGTAAAGAACGAACCAAATGTAGAAGACTTTTTATCATTATCTTCTACATAATCGCTCTTTAAATAATATGTCGCCAAGCCATTAAACGGTTCGTTTAACTCGATGCCAGAGATAATACAAGGGATGATAGAACCATCCCTTGTATCAATAACTGGCTGAGCAGAATTAATAATTTTTGGTGCCTCTTTATCATCAAATACAAATACATGATTATTCTGAGGCATAAAAATTTCGTTCATACTCAATCCCTCTTATTCATCATCTGAAGCTCTAAAACTATTAATATCAGCTAATTCTTTCTTAGAATATGCATCTCTAGAAGAATACAAAAATGCATTAATATTAATTACTTCATCCTTGAAGATGTTGGTATCGTTACTGAATTTGCCATCATCGTGAGATACCATCATACTGTTTCTCGGATTAAATACTAATGCACAACGTTGCTCAAATTCTTCATTTAAGAATTTTAATACATTCATGCAATCCCCGTCAAACGCAATCTTCACATAGGTCGTTAATCTATGCAGTTTTCAAAGAAACTTCTCTTGCATTACCAAGAGGCGAGACTATACCTTGGACCTATTATAATAGGCCACGCTACGTTAACGTAATCACTTGATTACTAGTCGTTGAACTTGCTATAAACTATAGCAAGCTGCTGATTATCCATTGTTCACGGTAACTTAGGATTTGACCTTATTACCATCCTATAACTTGTTTCTACTTTCGTAACCCTATAGGCTTATAGGCTTTAGGAACTCCCAGCAATTGATAGCGTAAATTTTTGTACTCATTACTGAATACCCGGACTTTGTTAGCGTCAATCCGCAGCTAGGGATTTAAGAACTTGCAGCGGCATCTTCATGGTGAAATTATCAACTACGATGTCTACGCAATACATATGAAGCATTGAACCAAAATTGATCGATGGATTTCGACCAACTAAATATGCATCTCCTCTAGGTTTAGACTTAATGATGTTTTTCAAAATCTTATATACATCAGGGTCTAATGACAATTGAGAGGTCCACCATTTCTTATATGCTTGAGCATATTCCATAGAGAACGTCCTCATCAAAATATTTACGATGATTTGTTCATTAAGAACGACAAGCATAGCATATGGTAGTTTGATTTCATCTACACGTAATGTCGGATCTGGTGCAATAACTGCTCGACCAGAATAATTATATCGACCTCCAATCAGACTACGAACAATGCCTTTCTTACCACTCATTGCAGTAATAATAGAATCACAAAGCTTATTAAAGCATTCTTGCATTCTATATAACGATTTTTCTTGCAACTTATATTGGCCAGAGATGAAATCTTTATCTGCATTATTTAAAATTTCCATATGCTTAGCCATGGAATTGTATAATGCATTATCTCCCTTAAAGGAGAATGAGTCACCTTGTACTGTAGCTCGACGCAAGAATAATGTATAAACCGGTATCGAGCTAGTCAATAACTTATCTCTATTCTCTTTCAATAAGAGATAAGCTTCGTATTTCTTTGGTTTATTCTTTACTTTATTACCAAAGTAATCAATGATTTCATCAATACGGCGAATCATCGCGATGATACCAATACCAGCAAATTCAGATGATTTTTCAGACGCCTTAGCCTTTGTAAAACCATCCTCATCTGTTTCACTTTTCCAAAGCATAATATCATCTAATACCTTGGTACCAATCAGTGTACGCATTATATTAAATAGCGATGGATGAATCAACTGATGATGCTTTAATACAATCCATCCGAAGATATTAAAATCGTTATCTTTATACGTACATTTCGTATGACATATAGGGCATACATAATTATTATATAACGTACCCCTTACATGGCCACACTTACAACGATATCTATCAATGAAGGCATTCTTATCGAATACATCTTCACCATAGATATGAGAATAGATACTACGATCGGCTCGTGTATCTTTCTTCAACCCCTGAGGCGCATCAATGATAAAATCTCTACCACTTAAGATACCCTCATTCTTAGCCTTGTCTAGATCGATGAACTCTAGTTTTGTGAACCAGTGTTCATTAGCTACCGCTAGACCATGGTCTGTCATTTTAATCGGTTCTTCCATAATTTTACCTCCTTAAGATTAAGCAATTATCCTGAAATGAATATCTCATTTCAGGATAATAATATATAATCATTCTGCAAGTTCAAAAAGAATTTGCTTGATGATGGCTAAGAAATTCTTTTCGTCTTTAGTCCCCTCCAGCTCTTCAAAACTAATAAAGAGATTTTCTTTTTTATCATAGTTTCTTTCTAGTTTAACACACTTATCATTTTTAGTTATAGCATCATTACGATCAAATACGATAGTAATATTGGTGAATTGTTCTTCTAAACTTTTAAAACCGTAGCTGATATTTAGAATAATTCTATTTTCACAATAATGAACGCTTACAAAATACGAAGGCATTCTTTTAGCTCTAAGAAATACTTTATACTTATTAATATCTTTTGTATTTACCATTAGCAAAAAATTTAATGCTTCTTGCAGTGTATGAATGTCTTTGCTAATAAAAGACTTATATTTCATCACAGTATATAAAATTGAAATGCCTAGCTTAAATCGTTTAAATATATTCGTCTCTGAATCAAAGTCTTCATTCAATTGCTTGCATTTAAACAATAACTGCATACCCTTAGCAGCATTGGTTAAAAACTCTGTCATATCATCAATCCCTTTTATAAAAAGAGAATTTATTTTTCCCGTTTCTGTATTCAAAATTCTTCACAACCTTTTCTAAATATAAAATCATCATGCTATTTGCTGTCTTATAGTCAATAAGGTTTTCATATTGTAAATCGAATACATTACATGAAGTGACTTTATTGCCATTAGTATAGTATAAGGAGACTCTTTCTCCAACAGTACATCCGAGTCTTTTAGTAAAATCCATGATTAAAGTATATTCACGACCAGCGGCAATAAGCTGTTTGATAATAATAAAATCTTTTGAAGCCATAATTTTTACGTTGCGGTCGCGTGGCGTTTTAATCTCTTGCAAACACTCTCTATCATAGAATAAGAACTTATTTAAATTCTCAATACAAAAAATCTTTGCATCAATAGTTCTCTGAGAAAAATTTAGCATAAATGAAGCTTTCTTTATTTTATAATATAGAAAAATAAATGGCTTAATAATTTTATTAGTCATATGCATTTTATCATATGCTAAAATAAGATTCATAAATTTTAAGCTAAATCCATCTGGTAAAACTGGATCTATTTTTTCTGTAGAGATTGTCTCTTCAACTATTTTTCTAGCTTCAATACCAGTTTTGTTTTTAAATTCATCATAGTTAAAATTTGTCATAGTTTTATCCCCTTAATTAAAATTTGTACCCTCTAATATCATCTAACCTATATGAAAGTAAAACTAGATCTAAGAAAGCATTAGTTAAGAAATCAATTTTGTCTGCATCTAATTTACAATCAATAATATATTCTTTAAATTTATCTGGGTCATACTTATCCACTTGGAGAATCATTAATTTATCAATCTCGTAAGGATACCCAGATAATTTTAAAAGATATCTATATGCACATAACTGCATATAGTATTTATACCCTATGACATTTGATGTTTTGAAGTCAATGAGATATACTTCATCATTAAGCTTCATTATAGCATCCATTGTGCCACAGAAGTATTTGCCAACAATAGATTTTTCAATCTCCAGAGTCTTTAAATGAATTCCTTGAGAGCGCTTGAAAGCAATCCAAGTATAAAAAGCATAAGCCCCCGGAGTTTCATATTTTAGATAATAAAACGGAGAATTAACGTGAGTCAAAATATCTTCAATCTCACTATGTACTAACGTACCTAAATTTGCATATTTTCTAAGTTCCTTGGCGTATGAAAGATGTTTAAATCCAAGTGAATTAGCCCAATATGCGATCTCAGGTGTATTAATCTCATCTAAGATTTTAGTGACTCTTTTTACATCAGAATCTCCATCAAACCCACTTGTTCGTTCTACCGCATAATCTCCTTCTAAAATTCTCATAACTTTATCACATCCTATATTATATTTATTCCTACTAATATGTGAATCCTGATGTAACTTTGAACCAACCACTCTAACATAGAAGTAATTCTCTCTTTAATAATATATATATATACTATGCTGTGTGTTTATCCCATGTATTATTTTAATACATGGGATAAACATATTTTTAGGAAAGCGATCTTGGCGTCTTTTTCTTCATTTTTATTCCTTACTCTTTGCCAAAGTGACGCTTTCCAGCCAACCGTAATCTTCTTCAACATAATTCCCGTATGGATTAATTTCCATACGGGGTTATGCTGTTTTAACACCAAAAACATACTATTAAATCTAAATATACCTATATTAGGAGGTTAAAAATATGTCACTCAAAGATAAACCAACAAAAACAGTAGATAAATGCTTTATCTATAAGGAAAATAAAGAAAACTTTAATAAGAATATCGCTGAATGCTTACTGCATTCTAGTGTAATCGACGCATCTTCCAAGAAGTTTGATGATCTGCGTTATGAAATTAAACGTCGTCAAATCTCTAAGTTTGTTTGTGAAATTATTGATAATCCTAGAGTAAAATTGATTATTTGCAAGAAAGCTATGCCAAGAATGCTTAAAATCTTAACGGCAAAAGATATTAAGAAGCTAACCGGTAATGCAAATAACTATATCACATATGTAGACGTTACTGGTATTATTGAAGAAGACAGTGGTAAATTTATTTGTGATAGAATTGATATTCTTATCGCTCTCTTGTTTGCTGCGTCAAATAATATTCTCTGGTATACAAATGCATTTAAGCTTAAAGGTGATTTCTCTACCATTAAGAAATCTGCTATGATGTGTTATGCTAGACTATTTACGAATGTCATTAACTACCTGGCTAAAATTAATAATGTGCCAGGTCAGAAGAATAAGTGCTTGTATGCATCAGCTCTATTCTTCTTAAATAATCTCTATGAAGAAAACAATTTTGAAGTCAATTCTAATATTTGTAAAACAGAAACAGAAATTTCTGATAGAGAAAGAGAGCTCATTAATATGTATTTCAAAATGGACTCTTTAGATTCTCTTGATAAATTTATTGACGCTTTAAAAGATATTCTTCATCTTAAGAATCTAGATGTATCTAGCGTAGTTCGTATCTGGGTTAAGCTATATACTCCAGGTACTATCTTTGGTCTAGAATATTTCCCTGCATTTTCTCAAATGCTTACTGATGCGTATACTGGTTGTTACTTAAATAATCAGGCCACCATCGAAAAAGTCTGCGGAAATAATCTAGCCGTATTCTGTAATAAAGTCATCGATTTAGGAGGAAACTATGCAAGATGAGGTAATTGATAACGTTGTCGAATACGTAGACCGTTTACGTAACTATACGACAACTAATATCAGCTCTATTCAAGCTGGTATGATTCCTGAAATTCTAGATATTCATTGGAAAGTCTCTCCATACTATCTAGATAATGGGGTAAAGAGATATGTGTTTGGTAAGAAAGAATACGTAATCCAGATCTCTGGATTACGTTTCAAAAATAACTTACCGAAAAGAAAGAATCTAGTATTTAAACTGCCATTTCAAGAAGCAGTCGATAAAGGATTTGTTAATCCATCCATCTTCTTTGTAAATCGGCATTTTATTCGTTGGTCTGATATTACTTTAGTCAGAGATTTAAAGTATACTTACTTAGACATTAAGAATCATTTTGATGTATCTATCATTGATCCGATTAAGATTACTGATGTACAAGTTATTCATATTCCCTTTAATGTAAGCTATACGGAAAAACGCAATCCATTAACGGCTAAAGAAATCTTTAGATTTGATAGTCGTTCAGGTAAGCTATTAGACTATGGTGACTGTGTTTATTATACGACTCTTGAAGACGTTGAATATAAACAGTTCCATAATTTAATTGGTGCTGTCATTAAAGATGCTGATCTAAATTTTAATAAACTTTATAAATTAACTCCGGTCAACTTTTTATGCTGGGAAGATGGTTTAATCTCCCCAGCTATCAAACCGACAATTAAAAACTTGAATTTGATTACATTTAACGATGGAGACCCCTTACAGCATGATACAACTGTCAAGTTCTTCTATCGGAATGTAACCAACCACAACCGTAGCAATATCACTATTCCACCAAATGATGGTGTTCTAAAACAAGCTATCATTGATAATGATAGACCACAGCTTGATATTGTTACCATGGAAAAAGACTTTGACTTTAAATATCGTCAAGATATGCTATATAAAGAAAACTTCAATGCAGGTGTTCGTTATATTGCTAGATATAATGATGCATTTTTTGATGAATTGTATCAGCGTAAATGTAATATTCGTACATGCTTCTATGAAGGAAACGATATTAAGAAATTAATTCGTCAGCGTCAAAAGCTAATTAAAGCACATGATGAACGTAAGATCGTAACTGAAAGAGTCGTAGATCATGAAGAAAAAGTAATCACTGATGATGTATTCCGTGATACAAATGCTTTAAAAGAATTCACTTATTATTATAAGTATAATCCAGATTCTTATCTATTAAGAAACGCAAATTATACCGGTGAAACAACCAGTAAATTCAAAAAGGTTTCTGCAATTCCAATTGGCAGTAAAGTATTCGATATTAATAACCCATATAATATGGGATATAAGAAATTAGCTACCGGATTTGAATTTAAATTTGTATGTATTTCTAGAAATAGAACAGATTTAACTAGGCCAGCTATTCCAACTGGAGCAACTACAAATCAGAAAAGATTAGTGACTAAGCTAAGATTAGATGATAAAGTTCGTTCTCAAATGAAAACGTTCTTAAATAATGATACAGATTTCTTGGTTAGTTTATCGGATACAACCAGAGCTATCACATTGAAATTAGTTTCTGAGAATGAAAATATTGATATCTTTATTAATAAAAATGAACTTCTTAGAATGCTTGCTAATGATGAAGACTTTGCTTTTATTGAAATTGATGATAAGAATAGTTTACCATATCCTAAAGAACTTATCATGTTCCCAGAAAACGAAATCTATTCGTCAGAAGATTATCTTGGGGAATTTAATTTTAATAGTGTATTTAATACCATTGATTATACTAACGCATTATCAAATGGTAAAGAAATCACTGGCCCATATAAGATTACTAAAGTCTATAAGACAGTAGATCGTGAAGTCATTACTCACTATGACGATATGCTAACTGCACCAGATCTTGTTATGCCATCCGGTTTACATGATAGACTAGATGGATATGTAATGGTTTTTAAAAATGGATTATTATGGGATAAATATGATCGTATTCGTTATGAAAAAGACAACTTCGTTATTCCGTTAACTCAAAAAGAAGTAGATGAAATCGAAGAATATGATGACTTTGAAGTCATTCACTTTGACCGTTGCAATAATAACTATTTGACAGTCAATGTCACTGAAGATAATAATGAAATTGAAAATACAACGATTCCATATAAAGACTTGATTGTATTGGCTACCTTCAATAAACGTCATATCTATTATGACTATCTTAAATTCACTCAAAGATCTGTATATGATGTACCATTTAAAATTGATGAAGCTAAGAAGAAAATTACTTTCACTGATTCTGATTATTATGGAAAAACTATTTATATGGCTTCTAATAGACAATTCCATTATTGTTTCTATAAAGTCGAAGAACCTCAGGTTCAATTCTATTTAACTAAAGAATTCTGCTGCGCTAAAGATAAAGATCGTTATATGGTATTTATTAATGGTAGAATGATTTCAAAAAATATGTATCATCTTATCATTCAAGACCCAGATAACTCTGTAACAGAACCAGTTATTCATTCACGTATTCTTTGTAAACCAGGGGATAAGATTGAAATCTTCTATATCCCTGAACAGCCTAAATTCTTAAATATTGGTGGTAACAACAAGGCTTCTATCGTAAATGTAAAAGCTACTAGCGATGGTCAAGCTGTATTTGCTATTCCGATTCCTACTAGAAAATACAATATTACAAAAGACAATTTCTTTCTCATGAAGGGTTCCGTTATCGTTGAGCAAGAACGCTATAACGTAATTGGGACGAACGTTATCTTCAAAGAAAAAGAAGACTATCTTGAATATGGTCGTGAGCTTACTTTCGTATTCTTATATAATGAATTGATTGAAGAAAATCCGTATGGCGCTATCAAAGAAGAAGATATGCTTACGGTTAATGTAACTACAACGTATGCCGATACAGATGTGCAGACTACATTCCCAATTATCTATCCGTATGAAGGATTTGATACCTCTAAGGCTATGATGTTTGTAACGTATCGTGGATTATTTGTAAATCCAAGACGTTATGACGTTATTGAGCGTAACCATACAATTACTTTTAAAGATCCAGCTATTGGTATTGATGTTGGTACAGCCGTCAGCTACGTATGGATTTACCCAACGGAAAAACATAAGCTAGATTCTTATATTGTACGTGCTGAAGCTACAATTGATAATCAGACACAATTCAATATTCCTGTTCCGTATGCTAATTACTTTAAAGATCAGAATAAGTTCTTAGTAACTCGTAATGGTATTTTCTTAAATGATTCAGACTATTCTATTGATAAGAATAGAAATATTCTTACACTGACTTCAATTGATGGCTTATCCATTGGTCAAGAGCTTGTCTTTACATTCTTTACTGGTAAAGAATTAAGTGTTAAGACTCAACAAATCATGGTTACAGCTACAGAAGATAACCAAATGGTATTCCAGGTTCCTGAGATGTTCCATGATGTAAAGAATATCTATAGTAAATTCTTTATCGTTATTGGTGATACTTTTATTGACCCAAGAAGATATGAAATCACTGGTACAACGATTCGATTCTTAAATGATGATGACGCTATGCCAGCTGGTAAATCGTTCTTCTTTACGTTTACTTATACTGAAGAAATTGATTCTGCAACGGCAATCATTGGTGATGTCCATGATGGTAGTAAATATACAAATATGACTTCATATTCAGTAGATGCTACAAAAGATGGACAAATGACTTTTGATATTCCAGTAGAAAATGCAGCTATTTATAATAAGCAATTCTTCGTTACCGTTGGTAGCACGTTTATTAATAAAACAAACTATAAACTTGATAAGCTTAGAAATAAATTAACTTTCATTGATGGTACAGTAGATATTAAAGCTGGTCGTCATGTATACTTTACATTTATTGATTCCGAGTATGCTGTTATTGAAAAAGATGTCCGTGTTGCTGTAGCTCAAGCAGATGGTCAGCTGGAAATTGAAATTCCAGTTCCATTTGAAAACTTCTTTGAGCTTGGAAACAACTGCTTAGTCTATATCAATAACGTATACTTTGATCCATCTCGTTATACAATTCAAAATAACACATTATCTATTAAAGATGAATCCGATGGCTTAATTGCCGGTGAAGATGTAGTCTTCATGTTCTTATATGTATCAAATAACTATAATACGTCTTATAAAGAAGACGATGTTCAAATGCCTAAATTAACTGAATATGGGTTTATTTATCTTAGCAATAAAGAAATCCGTCACTCTATGAATACTGGATTATTCTTCTTATTCATTAATGGTAAAAAGATTGAAAAGAATGATATTCTTATTATTGCTAATAATATTATTCGTATTACTAAAGACCCAGCTACAAACTTTAATCCAGTTATTATGGATTTCACTCCATCAATTCCTGAATTAGATAAATATAAACAAATTACATCTGACTTTGATTTGATTATGAATAAGTGTACAAAAGATGATATCAATGATATGTATAATGAATATACTACCGTTACTGATATTGAATCTCATATTGTACCAAATACTTCACAAGAAGCTATTATTAACAATATTATCTTAAATCATTATGTAGCAAATGGTATTAGCTTCGGTAAACCATTCGTCTATACATATGATACAAATACAATTAATAGAACTAACTTTGCAGATATGCAGAATATTACTCACAGATTCATTGAACCTGGATGGTATGACTTTACAGTCCCTAGGAATGTAAATATGCTAACTATTAATTCAGTTAGCTCCTCATCTGTAGCAGCTTTAACAAATGAATCTAATTTGACTACTAATAAGACAAATGTAAACTTACCAAATGGTAACTATATTATTCCACAAAGCTTAAGAATTCAATTCAGAAATATTGATAAAGTCCTATACTCCGTAAGCAATGGCCACAATAAAGGGTATTCAGCCGTTGAAGCTGGTGTAAATAATGCGTTTACTCCAATGCCAGGTAACTATGGTATTCCAGAAGATACCACCAAATTCCGTGGTAGATATATGGTAAAAACTATGAGAGTCTTACCTGGGTCTAAATATCGTGTAACGGTAGCTTCTAAAGGCTTCGTTAAGATTGGCTATTACACTGATGGTACTAATGTAGAAATCAACTATGATGATGCAACTGACCAATATCAAAACTATTCATATAAAATTAATGGTAATCTTAAAGATGTATTGACTACATTAACTCCAGCCTATGTACAAGATTTTACTAACGCTGGTCAATATGAATTTACAGTTCCAACTAAAGTAACTAAAATTATTGTCGCTATGTGTAGTGGCTTTGAAAAGGTTAAAACTCTTATGGGAGATACTATTGAAATCCCAATGATTTCGGCTGTTCAATTAGCTTCTTATAATGGAATTGATTTTGCTCTACCTGATATTCCGACTATGAGTACAGAAGAAAATCTTCCAGTTAGAGAATTGATTAAACGTATCAATGGTGTAAATAAATATGATATTACAAAATATGACCATGAAGTAGACGGTATGGAAATTAATCCGTATTCTAATGGCGATAAATTTGGTAATGCTTTCTATCAAGTAAATACTATTAAGAAATCTGACCAATATGTTTTAATCGAGCATGAATTAAGAAGCGATTATGCCGAACAGTTCACTCGGTTAGTTCAAAATGGCCTTATGATTTCTGTAGCTAAACCATCTACTGGTACATATCAAACTAAATCTATTATGGTAAATCCTGGTGATATTATCTCTGTCTATGTAGATAAATCATATGATTCTAGAGTTAATACTTCGGGTGCTATTACTATTACTTACAAGAATCTTCAGACTATTGAAGAAAAAGATTTCTATGTAATGAATACTATGGATGCAACTAAATATGCTCATCCTGAATTAGACTTTACTAAGGACAATGATCTTGAAATCAAGAAAGATGAAATTGACCAGAGTGCATCTACGGATGCTCCAGGTGAAGAAGCTATTCTTGATAAAGACCATCCAACTTTTGTTGGTTCTGATAGACCAACACCTCTTGAAAGTCTAGATACTACTGAAACATTATTCGTTCACACGAAAAAAGATGCCGTAGAATAGCTTAAATTCCAGAGTATGGCGCTAATCCGTCATACTCTGGTACTTTAACATTAATGTAAGTTTTTATACAAAATAGATAAGGAGGTTAAAAAATGCCTAATACTGAAAGTAATACTTCACGTTATAAGACGGGTAGGATTCCTATTATAGCATTAGATTATTCATCTAGGCAATTAGCTGAAAAACGAGAACTTCTTGTTGACTATAAAAATGCAAAGCTATATGTAGTATCCGCAGAGGATAAAACTGTCATTTATGATATTACAGAAAAGATTATCGAAACTTTCAGAGAAAGTGGAGATATTAGTAATTTCACAGTAAATATTGAAGGTGTAGGTGTCTATGATTTAGGTACTATTATCACCCAATTATTTAATTCAAAAATTGATTTAATTGAAGATAAAGAGTTTGTTTATTATACACCGACTACGTCATTTGATAATATGTCTTTGGCTGTATATGATAGACAAGCTAGTTTAGTTAATTTCCCAACCGCTCCAGACAGAACAGTTCCCATGAAGGAAAGTGGTGTACTTGTCTGGAAAGATTTTGATATTGAAACACTATCTGCCAAGGTTAAACATCTAGAAGAAATTGCTCCTCCAGATGATAATGAATTCACTCAATTTAGAAAGCGTCTTGAAGCAGTTGAAACAACTGATGCTTTATATAAAGACCTTCCTAATATGAAGAATGATATTTCTACAAATGGTATTAAGATTAAAAACTTAGAAGCTCAGCTTACTAAGCTAGATCAATTAAAAACCATTCAATCTAATATTGCTTCATTGACAAATACAGTTAATACTAACGTAGCTAAACTGAAATCTGATGAAGCTAAGATTGATACACTGACTACAAAAGTCAATGAGGATAACTCTACATTAGTCTTCTTACAAGAACGTGCAAATACTAATGCGGCTACATTATCTGATTTGATTTCACGTACTACTAAATTAGAAAATATTAACGCTAAAGATAGACTGACTACAGCAGAAAATACTATCTCTAATATTCAAGACCAATTAAGATCAATTGCTACAACTGAAGCAGTTGCACATATCGATGAACGTCTTCATACATTAGAAGATAAGTATCCTGTAGATATTCAGACTATTCAAAATAATATTGCTACAATTACAACTAAGACCAATGGTTATGATAAAGATCTACCAACACTAAAAACTAAAGTAGCTAACTTGGAACAATCTATGACAAGTCTGGCTGGTATTGATATGGATCAAATCAATAATACCATTGACCAGAAAGTTGATGCAGTCAAACAGACTATTGATTCTTATACTCAGACGAATGCTAGTATGCAGACTTTAGTCGACCAATTAAAGAAAACAGTCGATGGTTATTCTGCAACTATTGATAATATTCAGAATAATATTACAGATATTAATGGTAAATATATGCCCATCAAGGGTGGAACTTTCACTGGTGAAGTTACTGGCCCAGCATTCCATGGTGTCGCCGATAGCGCTGTTACCATTAAAGATATTAATAATAAAGAAGCAGTTTATGGTAATTCACGAATTGTAATTACAGATAATAATGGCGATATGAATACGATTGATGGAATCAAATATACTAACGATTCCATTACTTTACCGCTAAAACTAACGGTAAATGAAATCTCTAGCAAAACGATTAGTGATCTCAAGACTGATTTGAGCACTAAGATTAGTGTACCATTATCTTTAGCTAATGCCGATAAAGCTTTTACTAACGTCTATGGTGCAAAAGATAGAAATACTAATTATGTATTCCCAAATGGAAGTCCTCATGAAGGTGATTATGCTATTCTATCAACAGAAGCTTTCTTAGGTAAAGCTATTCTATATATTGATACAGAAGATAATAAACTTAAAGTATTCTCTCTCAGTGAAGAAACAACTTCTAGTGGATCTTCATCAAGTGGTGGAAATACACAACCATAATAAATAATAATATGAAAGGAGAATTATTTTAATGGCTCTCTTAAGATATTATGAATCTACAAGAGCTGCAATTAATGAACTTACTAGAGCAGCAGGTAATGTAATTAACTGTGTAGACACAGGTGAGATCTTTTATGATGTCACCGATACAGTTCGTTTTATTACCACTCACATTAAAGTTTATCAGACTCTTGATGATTTAAAACAATATAGAGACTCTTTGAATGGCAAAATTAATGTCAATATAGTTTACGTAGTCGTAAACTCTAAACGTTTCTATATTTTTAATAGCCTTTCCGGTGAGTTTGAAAATATTCTTACTCAAGATGATGCGGCAGACTATATTAATAGCTGGGTTGGTACTATACCGGCGGCTATTGTAAAAAATAATAAACGGTATGCTCCAATGACTGTAGCTAATACAGTTTATATGCAAGATGGTGATACCGTTGAGCATAAGATTAATCAACTTGGTCTAATGACTTCTACATTTGAAAATATTCAAGTTACTGAAGTCGGTAAGACTTTTGATATTCCTGTGCCGTTTAAAGATTTCTTTAATTATCCTCATTGCATGATTGTATGTATTGGTACAACCATGATTACTCCGAATAGATATTCGGTTCGAGATAATAAAATTACTTTCTTAGATAATATTGATATCGGAAGAACAATTAACTTCTTCTTCATGTATAATACAAAACCAGGTGGTAATGCATTAGCTATCGAAAATATCGATGGTGCAAATATCAACCGTGGAACCATTACCTCCGATAAGCTTAACAAGGTCAGCAATTCATATTTGCTTAATGATAATTCTAGCATTGCAACCAGTGCAGGTCTTAAAGGCATCTATGATTTAATTGCTGCATTATGTAATGAAAAGAATATCACTGTACGGTGTACTGCATCTAAGTCTGGTGATAAAACGTATGCACTTCATACACCACAGGGATTTACTGATCTAATTGATGGCGATATCATGAGCATTAAATTTGACTCCGATGTCGTTAATGGTGGTAAAATCACTTATAATGGTCATGAATATCCAATCTATACTAACAGCACTAATCCAATTAAAAATAAAGAAATCTGTGCTAATGATGAATTATATTTCCAATTTAATGCAACCGACAATCGATTCTATGTGACTAACGGTATGGCATATAGAATGGATCAATTTACTTCAAATAAAGTTGTTGAACGGGATGGAAATATTTTCTCCTATGAAGAGTCAGGCTTCTTACCTGGGTATGATACGTTAACTGTATATTTGAATGGTCTTAAGCTCATTAAGAATATTAACTATACAATCGATTACAAGGCTAAGACTATTACATTGGTTGGCTTCAACGCTAAAGTCGGAGATACTATTGAATTTGTAGTAGATCGTATTAACCGTACTAGAGCAACAAGAGATGCAGCATCTCTTGACTTCTTAAATATGGATGAACTTAAAGAAGCAGCTAATGAAGTCCAAGAAAAACTACAAAAGCAAATTAATGATCTTATTGAAGATATGAATAAAAAAATTAAAGATCTACAAGCAGCTGATCAGAAAATTAGAACGGATTTTAATACAACGCTAAATAATTATGCGACTAAAACGCTAGTAGATACTAAGATTAATGATCACCATGAAGTCAAGAATATCCCTCCAAAAATCGGTTATGGAGATGATGTTAAAGCTAAACTTACCTTCAATGGGTTGCATTGTACTATTGCGTCCACTCCCATTTTAATTGGCGGGTGGACTAGTATTTTTCCGTCAACTCAGGTTACATTAACAGCAAATACAACTAATTATCTTTACCTTACTAGAAATTCTGATAAGTCAGTAAGTGCAACAGTAAAAACAACTCCTACTGGTAAAGTGCCAGAAAACGACACATTATCAGATACTAGTGTATTTGAAAATGTACTTATCGCTAAAATTACTACAAATGGTAGTGGTATGACAGCAAATACTATTTATCCTGTAGGCAATTCATATTTAGATAAAATTTATACCAATACCAAACCATTAGACAGTTATCCAGTCGGTTCAATTTATATGAACGTAAATCCAACTGACCCGGCTAAAATCTTTGGCGGGTTATGGGAACAGCTACCCCCAGGTCGTGTATTAATAGGCCAAGGTATGTCAGATTATGGTGTAAACTTTAATAATGGTAGTACTGGAGGAGAATATTCTCATACATTAAGTCAACAGGAAATGCCATCCTTTAATATTAGTGGGAATACTAATAGAGTTGAATTGGTTGGTA
>Ga0326514_10000351_pt1 | contig 31589 bp, 54 predicted proteins | sample 3_2548_0518_D_FD_203653 | JGI IMG/M metagenome (GOLD analysis project Ga0326514, IMG submission 203653) | Bovine rumen microbial communities from UC Davis, California, United States - 3_2548_0518 | ecosystem: Host-associated > Mammals > Digestive system > Stomach > Rumen | place: USA... | reverse complement strand
CATCCAAGCTTCGAAGACTTCGACCGCGAAGGTTTCGCTTCTCGTTTCGATCATTGCTTGTCCTTTCCGTCAAATGTTGCGTGTTTTAGAGCTTCAGGGCGTCTTGTGGTTCCCTGCATCTGCACCTCCCAGCGGTTTGCTAGTCGGTAGCAGTCGGCGAGCGTGATTTTCTTGTTTGCGCGCATCCGCTCGCGGAAGCGTCGCCAATTTTCAAATGTGCCAAGTGGTCCGTACCACCTGTGGAAGATTACGTTGGGCTTCGAATGCTTCGGAAGCGCCCAGATTGTGTTGCGATCTTCGATCACGATGGTGAGCTCCTCGAAGTCGCGGATGATGATCTCGCTCATTCGGTATCTTCCCAGCTTTACCTCCCTTGGTTGATTGTGATTGTTATGTCTGCGCCTGGCGTCTTCGAAACGCCACCGGCTTGGACTGTGATTTTTCTTACAAATTGCCAGCAGTCATCTGCGATTGCTCCGGCTCTTGTAAGGGCATCCATGATCGTCGAGGCTTGGTTGTCCAAATCTCGGCGCACCATGTTTGGTTGCGTGATTGTGATGTCGATCTCGTAAGTTTCGCCCGAAGCTTTAGCTTCAAGCACTCGGCGTTCTTTGGTCTGGATCGCTTTTACGCGCCTTTTAGTGGCCATTAGCTGAATCCTGAATTGTTTCACCATGTCTGCTTCGTTGGCCTGGGCTTCTTTGTCTGGCTTCACGAAGGCGTGGTTGCCAATCTTAGCGACCATGTGCCGGTTCTTCTTTGCGAGGACTTGTCCATCAAATCTCAGCTTTATAATCTCTTGCATTGTTTGTTTCCTTGTTGCCCGACCGCTTGGGGAGCTTGGGTCGGGCGTCATAATCATGGTGGCCGTTGCGGTCGTGTTAGCCGCTCAGGCCATGTCGCCCAGCTGATATAAACAGGGACTTGTTTATCTGGAGAAGCTGGGCGTTTAGAAGAGTGCAGGCTGCGAGGATGCCGGAAACCTACCAGAACCCAGCTTCCTTAGCTCACGCCTGCGTTTCAGATACTGCCGAAGCTTTATGTAGAAGAGCCAGGCTTCGGCATGAATTGAGGTGGTGCCAGTTTCGTCCTTTAGGGGCGTTGCTGGCAAGACCCGGCGCAGTTAAAAAGAGAATATTTCTACCTGAAAAATTGACAAGTTTGCGCCGGGGTCACGATCGCGTCTGCTCAGTCTATGGTCAATTGAGCAGGGGTAAGTGCGATCGTAGTTCAGCGGAGCCTGAATACTAGCTTTCGTCTTTTCCAATCCTGATTAGAAATAACGCTAAGGCTCCGCAATCTCGCGTTTTGCATGTGCTGCAGTGACTCTTTTACGCCTGTGTGCCTTGAAGGCGTTTTTTGATTTTATTTATCTTCGCTTTCGGCGACCCGTCCGATTATGTAGACTCTTTTGGCAAATTCCCGAGCGGCGTCTGATTCGTTCTCGTCGTGCATGAGTTTGTCTGCTTCGAGCATCAGCTCATCGGTTGCGAATGCTCGGTTCTTCAAAGCTTGTTCCTTTGACCAAGTCCTGATGCGCATGTGCGCGATCTTGTCGACTGTGAAGTCCCAGGTAACGAATGCTAGGATTCCGCCAAGAATTCCGATCAAGAAGCTCAATCCGAATTGTGTGAAGAATGTCACAAGTTCCATTTAGTCCTCCCACCATCTTCCGCCGTTGGCGTTCTCGTTATATGGCAGGATGGTCGGCTTCTGAATTTCTTCGCGTATCTGCTCGCTTCTTATTTCTTCTTCATCTCTGTCCATTACTTGTTCCCCTTGAATATTTTCTTCAGCGACTTGTAGCCCTTGACGCGGATCGCTTCGATGTCGCCTGGCGTTGTCTTGAAGTCCTTTGGCTTGATGGCGATGACGATGCCGTAGTTTTTGACCTGCATGATTTCTAGGTCGAGGCCTGGGTGGTTCTTGATTGCTTCCTTAGCCTCTTCGACGCTGCTCTGGGCGCATTTTCGGACGCATGTGCCGATTTGCTTTTCTTCGCAGGTGGTCATGATTTCTTCGAAGCTAATCATCAGCCTCCTTGCCTTCTTCGTAGCGGTCTTTAGAAATCTCCATCGAATCCCTCCTTCTCCAGATTCTTGTTCACGTGCTTCTTGAGCCTCTTGCCGAATTTGTCGCTGATTTGTGCTGCTATGATCGCAGCCGTGCTTACCTGAATTGCTTCGACTATGTAGCAGAGCAAGATTCCCAGCGAGCCAGTCATAAGGCCTGCTGCTGCGAAGATTGCCTCGATTGTGTCCTTCTTCGCCGTAGCGTCTAGTGTGCCAATTCCTCCAAGTAGCAAGATGACAATGAAGGTGGTTGCGATGATCTCTCTTTTCATTTCTGTTCCTCTGGATTATTTCGTTCTTCTAAATCTCGTTCTATTGCGTTTTTCAAATCCCAGGTCGTTCTGTTTAGTTCTTGCGCTGCCGTGAGTATTGTTCCGGTTGGCTCGTTGTTGTTGATATAGCGCCCGAGCAGTTCGATTAGCTGGTGAGTTCGTTCTACCTGCTGAGCTGCGTAATAGCCCAGCGGTTCTTGCAGTTCTTTAGGCATTGTCGCCTCCAATCTCGGCCTTGCGATTTGCGAAGATGCCCTTGATATACGGCACTGCGCCTGCGCTTGGCTTTAGTCCGGCGACTTCCCTCCAGTAGTTCTCAAGACTCTCGATGTCGTCGATTCCTGCGCAAGTTTCGCGGATCGTGTCGAAGTCGAGTCGTGGGTCTGCTTTGACGACCTTCTTAGCCTTGGCTGGCTTTGTTTCTTCAAAGCTTCCCGAGCTTGCGTCTGGGTCGTTGTCTGCGTCGCTCTTCTCGCTGATGTTGAAAAGTCGCATGTAGAAGTATTTGACGCCGGATGTTTCGGCTTTGTTTACGCCCTTGTCGCCGTAGTCGGTCGATTCGCCGAGCCAGTCGGATTCGATCGTGTCTTCTTTATCGTCTGCGTTTACGATCGTGAAGTGCATCTTGAGCGTGTAATGGTAGCCCCTGGCACCATATTTACTCGTTATATCGTCGCGCTCACGGTCGACCACGCTCGGTATGATTGCGACTCCGTGCTTATCGAGAAGTTCGCGAAGCTTGCCTGAAACTGCTGCGTATTCGATGAAGTCGTAGCCTTGCTCTTTGTTGTGGCCAGCCTTCCGAATCGCTCCCAGGTCTTTGCTGATCGCCGCAATCTTGGCGGCCAGCGTTTTCTTTTCTGCTGTCATTTAATTTCCCTTCTTGGCAGGGCCTCTTCTGCTCTTGCGTCCGCCTTTAGCTCCTGCGACCTTTGCGCGTTCGCTTCCAGTAAGTCCATCCTTGCCGATGGCTTCGCTCGCAAAGCCTCCGGTGTGGCCATTCCTTCCACCTTTGCGGCCAATCTCTGCGTAGAAGTCGCGACCGTATTTCTTGCGATTCGTTTCTCGAGCTCTCTGCCCACCTTCGTGTGTTCCTGCCATTTCTGTTCCTTTGATTCTTTTCTTTATAAACACCTGCTTGTGCCATCTGGAGTTGCGATCCAGTTGCAGGCTTCTCGTGGCGTGTTCTTGGCCTCGAAGTCGTTGTCGATCTTCTCGGCCAGTAGCATGGCTGCGATTAGTCCTGCGATTATGACAAGTGTTCGTGCTTTTCGTTTCATGTTTTTTGTCTTTCTCGAGCTTTGCTCGGTTGTGTTTGTTTTGGTGGATTCCGTTAGTGGCGACCGCTTCCATCTCTTGCGCGTCGCTCTGCTCGCTTCCTCCGTTGGGGTTTTGACTACTCATCAGTTTTTGCCAAGTCCAAGCCCCGATCAAAAAAGCCAGCTTCTGGGCTGGCCTTGCGAATGTCGTATTTTTATTGTGTCGCAGTTGAAGTCTTGCTCTATACATTGTGCGACATTGTGGGTAGATGATCCGCCGGGCTTGCCCGTTCGTGTTTGTTTCAATTTTCCAGGTGCTGCGTTGTTCGTTCGTTGTCTTTATACTACCAAATGCTAGCCATTTTGTCAATCCGTCGCCCTACAAAAAACAGCCTCATTCGAATACGAGGCCGTTTTTTGCTTTTCAATCTTCACAACTACTAACGGTGTTGTGAGTTCCGTATGCCTACTGGATTGACAGAGCCTGGCATTTTTATCTCAATCTCTCGCTCATTTGAAACCTTACCCGAAGTATTGATTAGCGGTATCACCCACGGCTTAACGCTCAATAGTCAGAGGTTCTGCTCTAGGTTTTCGGCTTGATTCCATTGTAACAAAAAAATCACTCCTGGCGGAGCCAAAAGTGATATGTCGACATGTTTGAGATGCGTACTGTCGTTATTATTATACCGCAAAAAACTACCAGGGGTCGCTCGTTCCCTGGAAGAAGTGTTATAGTCGCACTCTTAGACTCTCAAGTTCTCGTTCCGAGCGCTGGACGGAGAAGTAGGATTCTCGAGTCTATTGTAACAAAAACCGCCCACCTTAGGTTTCCAGCACCTTGCGGTGTTGCCATTCGGTGGGCGGTTCGATGCTGCGAAGATGGTCGATATTTAAGGCATTCGCCCCGCCACTCCAAGCATCTCAGCTGTGACTCGATTATATCAGCTTTTAAGTTTTCAATGGCTCAAGAAACCTCTACGACTCTGTTTCTTGCACCATCTCTTGGCGCCTTCGAGGTACGCATCCGGCACGATCGGTGGGAATGGGGAACTACTGAAGACGAATCTTCCGTTGCAGGGAAGCCTGTTGAGCGCCGCCGCTGTGAGCGGTTGAAGTTCAGCTTCCCTGCTTCTCGTCTGGATTCTGTTCCCTGCGACTTGCGACCATTCGAGCATTAGCACTCGGGGAATTGGCAGGCGCGTTTCTTCGGCTATCTGAAGTGCCAACGCCTTCTGCCAGATTTGGTCTGACTCACTTAAAACTTGGTATGTGTTGGGCATCTTGCCCTCCTCTCTTACCTCCTCTTAATGTTTGAAATTGTTCACAAATTTCCGCATCTGTTCGCCTGTTGCTTTGTTCGGAGGCTCGACGATCGTCCAGAACTTCTTGACTGGATCCCAGCCAACTCTTGCCGGGCATTGCTGAAGGCAGCTTCCGTCCTTTAGTGTAGTGCATCCATGGTGGATCTTCTTGTGTTCGTTCACCACGATCGTCCAGCGCACTTTGACGTCACCTTCCTTCGATAGGTACCACGCCGGCTTGGTTGTTGACTTGAATTCCGGCTCATCCCATTGAGGGATGAAGTTGAAGCCTTGGCAGTCGAAGTCCTTGTAGTAGAAGATGTGCCTGTTGATTTCTTTGGTCAAGGATGGGTCTGTCTTGGTCCACTTGCCGTCCTTGTTCTTGAAGACGTAGAAGGTCGGCTTTGGGTCTGCTTGTGGGGTTCCATCGTTCATTTAGAAGTCCACCTTTCTTTGGTCCTTTGGCACGTAGAAGGGGAGCTTGGCCCGAATCTCCATGGCTTTCCGGCGAACTTCGGCCTTCTCTTCTGGCGTTGATGGTCGGATGTCGACGGTTGGCTGTGCGTTTCTGCCGCTGAAGTACATTGACCGGCAGTAGTTTGCGTACTCGTCGGACGGTTCTTCGGCTGCTTTTGCCTTGGCTGTTCGATCTTCCCATAGCTTCAAGGCCGTCAGCTTTTCATATTTGCCTACTAATTGGCTCGGTTTTGCGATTTGTGGAGCGAATTGGTCGTCTGAACGTCTTGCGACTCCAACGCGCCTTATAAGCGCTTTGGTGGCCTCGCAGCCATATTTGCGGAGCAGAGTGTTTGTCGCGAATCGTTCCTGCTTGGTGCTTCTATGGTCGAAGCCCGTTTCTTCCAGCCATAAGTCCAGGATTTCGTTGACGTCTGCGTTGCCGTATCGCTTCGGAGCTTCTGGCTCGTCATTAAATGGACCTTCTTTCAAATCTTCTAAACTTGGCGCTTCTTGCGCCTTATTGAAAGATTTATCTTTCAATAAAAAGACTTTATTCTCAGCTTTACTCTCAGTTTTATTCTCTGTTAGCAAATTTTGCTCTTCTGAGTGGCAAATTCTGCCCGTCTGATTAGCAAATTTTGCTACTCTCCCCTGTTTTTTGGCTTCGAGCTTGGCTATGTATCTTTTGCCTCGTCCGTCGTTGCTGATGCATTCTAGAAGCCCGATCGCTTCAAGCTTCTGCTTGCTTTTCTTGACCTGATTTTCGCTGCATCCAAGGATTTGTGCTGTCCTAGTTGCCGACTCGAAGAATTCTTCAAAGAATAAGCCCCGGCCGTAGACTAGCTTGTCCACCGGCGTCAAACGCTCGTCTGATAGCACCGAGAAGGGGATCACCAGAAACTTGCGCTCTAGCTCGTCCTGCTCTTGGTTTCGTTGTTCTTGGAATTGGTCCATTTTTTACCTCCGAATTAGTTGATTTCTTCGGAGCTTGGACGGAAGCACAAAAAGCCACCTTTAGGGGGTGGCAATTTGACTGATGAATAGTGTTTTTATTATAGCGCCTCTAGGCCGACTTGTCGAGCGTTCTCGGGGCCGCTCTTCCAAATCTCGAAGGCCTCGGCGATGATTTGCTCCGGCGTGGAGCAGTCTGAGCTGGTCGGCACGATCACGTAAGTGGCACCGTGGATCGGCGCATCGCTCAAAGCTTGGACGTGCGCGTAGTTCTTTGTTATAAGTTCCAAGTTCCCGCGAAGCAGTTGCTTCTCTGGATTCCAGCTGACCTGGACCAGTCCGTAAGCTTCTTGCTTCCAATGCCTGGCGTTTGTGTAGGTTCTCATTTTATTTCCTTTCGTAAAACTCCCAGAGGTTGTAGTCGTAGGTGTAGTGGCATCTCTCGTTTACGTAGCACCTCGGTGTTTCTGGTTTTCTGTTGATCAAAGCAAAAGCAAACGCGATTATTATCGGCGATGCCGCGATGATCCAAAAGACGACCGCGCGCCAGTTTATGGAGTCTTTTTTGTTTTGCTCTTCGTCTTCGAGTCTTATGAAATCTTTAGGCTTTTCTTCCATGATGATCTCCTTTATAGCCCCATCAATGCCGCAATGATTCCGATTGCGAAGCCAGCGACGAGTAAAATTTCGATTATTCCAACTAGAAGTGATGTTGCTTTCCCTGCGAAGTCCTTTTTCAGCTCTTTGCGGATTTGCTTGATGCCTTCCGGCTCTTCGAGAGGTTTTCCCAAGTCTTCGAGCATTTTTCTGTAAGCTTCGCCTTTTCCGTCCTCTTTTCCTTGCTCGTACCAGAACTCTTTTTCTCGGTCGTCCATGATGATCTCCTTATTTGTTCGCCTCAAAATCTTCGAGAGCTTCTTTGATTCCGCATCGAGTACAAATCTTGGTCTTGTTGTCGATTCGGCTGATTGCTGGGTGCTTGCTGAGTAAGCCGTGGCAAGTTGGGCAGGCTTCTCTCGTGATTACCTTGCCACCGACCTTTTTAGCTAGCGCATCGGCTTCGTGGAATGTCTTGAAGCTCGTCATCGCGTCTTCCGGGAGGCTCAACCATTGCTGGACTGGCCAGCCGTTGTCTTTGCGTCTCTTGTAGCTTGCGAGCCACCAATCGTCACCCTCGTGCTTGATCGTGATTGCGAATGTGATCTCTTTGCTCATTTCTTCGCCCTCCTTATAAGTCCACGCCGTTGACTGTTGCCAGTCCGAGTTTGCGTCCGAGGTCTTCCCAGAGCTCGTCCGGGAAATCCTCGCCGAGCACCTTGTAGATTGGGAAGTTGTGGCGGAGCAGGATTGGCGCGATGTCGCGCGGGTCGACCATCATCTGGCAGTAGTAGCCAGTCTCGGTCTCGCCCTCGACGCAGACCGGGTGTGGCTCTGCGTCTGGTTTCAGTAGCGTGATCGCTTCGAGTTTGGTGCGCTCGTCGCTGATCTTCTGGTTGATGATGTCGCGTGCGTGCGCGAGTTCTTCGTTCGTGTAGTCCATTTTAGGCCTCCCATTCTGTAAGCTCAATCAGCGGTGCTGGGATGCCTTGGCGGCCGTAGCGGTTGCCCTCCCAGTTGTAGGCTGCTTTATGCCAGGCGTCTTCGATGTTCTTCGCCTGGATTTTCTTTGTGAAGAATTTGCCGCGCTGTTGCGTTGCGTAGATTGCTTTGAATTGTTTCATGGTGATGATCCTTTCGCCCGTCTGGGCTTTGTTTTATACCTCCATTATATCAAGCCGTTGCGCTTTTGTCAATGGTTTTTGTCGTTTTTCGACAGTTTTTGCGCCATTTTCTGACGCTGAAGCTCTTTTCTCTTCTGGCATGGCCGGCAGTGGCAGATGAATGGCTCGCCGGTCGGGAGTGGTGGTGCTACGTACCAATCCCCGCAGTAAATGCAGCGCTCGATTGGTACGATCTGGATGTCACCGCCGGCCTTGAAGCCTTTCTCGTCGAGCGTCTTGATCAAATCTAGCGCCTCGTCAAAGGTGTCGAATTGCCAGATGCAGCGACTGCACCATTGGATGTTTTTGCCCTCGTGTACTCCCGACCTGAGGAAGTAGGCCTCAAGCTCCCCGCGCTCGTTGACCAGGATGATCGTGAATTTTCTCGTGTCTTCCTTTTGCTCTTTGCTCCGTGTGTCTATAAGTTCCATTTTTTGTCTCATTTTGTTTGCTGTTTCGGGCGCATCAGAAAAGCTCCCGGATGGGAGCCTGGTTGAGAGCGGATCATCACAAAGGCCCTCACCGCTTCTAGTGTAACACGGTTTGGTCCTGCTGTCGCTCTTGCTCGATTTTTGCATACCATTCTTTGTATTCTTCGACGCGCTCCTTGACGTATGAGTTTCCGCCGGCTTTTGTGTATATGTCGAACTCGTGAAGGACCGCCTGGTAGTTCCTCGGGAATTTGCCATCTCGCCAGTCCATTCTGTCCTCCATGATGAGCTGAAGGATGCTCGACTTGGCAGCGTTCATTCTTGCCGTCTTTGCGTTTAGGCAGCTCGTCACGATTGTGGTGACCATTGGCAGGCCCGCGCTGATTGCTGCGATGATGATTTCTTGCATTGTGTGATTTTTCGATGCCCTTTTTGCCTTACATTGTGTGATTTTTTTCAGGGATAAGCCCTAGCGCGTGCCAGGGCTTGGTTTTATCGGCTGTGTGGTGCGATTGTGACGATCGCTCCGCCGAATTTGAGGCAGGTCAGTAGGATGAATGTGATTTCCCTCGCCGGGACGGTGCCATAGATGAGCGTGTTTGCGCCTAGATCTGTGACGTTGACGCCGGTGCTCTCGAGTTCTTTCCAGAGCTCTCGGCTATCGATTCGTTCGCGGATGTCGATGAAAATGTCAAGTTTCATCGCGTTCCCCTCCTCTTCTGGAATGTTCGAGGCTCACGTCCTCGCGCCTACCGCCGGTAGAAGATAACCGAAAGAATCTTTTGTTATTGTTTGGCGGCAGGCGTAAGGGCGCGAAGCCCTTGTGGTCTTATTTCTTGGCGTCGCCCTTGTGATAGTCGCTCGAGCTTTTGACTAATGCCGCGCCAAGTATGACGTTGATTGCGCCGATTATGAGCTGAATCGTTGCGTTTATCTGATCGCCGAATCCAAAGCCCCAGATTTTGCTGAGTCCTACGTACAAAGTTTGGACCAGTGGCAGAATTATGATCGCCACGATCTTCAGGGCATCGTAGGTCTTGTTGCTCATTGGAATCATTGACGGTGTTTGCTTTGTCGTTTTCTTGGTTGCCATGCTTTCCTCCTTTATTTCACCCTCAGGACTTGGCCTGGGAAGATTAGGTTCGGGTTTGAAATCTTATTCCAGCTTGCGAGCTGTTGCCATGTCGTGCCGAACTGCTCTGCGATCGAGCTCAAGTTGTCGCCAGATTGAACCGTGTAATATTGCCTGTCATTTACGCCGAGCTTCTGGTTGACGATCTTCTGAACTGCGCTGTAATCGTAGCCTGCCGCTTCGAGTCTTTCCTTGCGTTCTGCGCCGTTTCCCCACTTGCCTGCGATTACCTCATCCGCTAGTTGCTCGTTTGTTTTGCGAGTTGGTGCTGGAGTCGGGTCTGGCTTTACAACGCCCTTAGAAGTCGCGTACGCGTCCCAGGCGGCCTTGTCGCCATAGAAGATGTCGTGGTCGAGTCGGCCGTTGCCGTTGGTATACTGCCAAATTGCGCAGCCTTGCCAAGCTCCGGTGCTATATGGGAAGTCTGGAATTTCCCAGCTGTCGCGGCAGTCTGGGTAGCCTGCGATCCACAAGCCGTAGTCTGCGCCAGCGACTGAGCTCCAGTCGTATTGATTGACCACGCTTGCGCTCATGTAGACGAGTGGCTTGATGCCGGTGAGGTTCTTGACCTCGTCTAGCCAATCTTTTGCCCAGGCGACGTTCCACTGCGTGCCTGGCTGTTCCCAGTCCAGCACCAGTATTGCTTCGCCGATGTAGCCCTTGATGTTCTCGACAAAGAATCGAGCTTCGTCTTTGGCTCCGCAAAGGTCCGGCCTTGCGAAGTGGTAGACTCCGAGCTTCTTGCTTTGTGCTTTGGCTCGTTGGAAGTGGCCGTCGCAATTCGGGTCGACGTAGCTTGTACCTTCCGTTGCTTTTGCGATAACGAAGTCCGGCGCTTCGTCGCCAGCTCCGATTGCTTGCCACTTGCTGATGTCCACGCCAAGTAGTGCCATGTATGATCCTCCGATTAGTTGCCTAGATTAGACGTGTTGAACGACACGGGCGCCATCGCAGAACTCGCCCCAGCCCACGTAGTCCGTAGCTACCGAGCTGATGCTCTGGTATTCTGCGCCGTCTGAATAAATCCTTCCATGGTCCCATGCTGCGATGTGACCCAGAGGTGTCCAGCTGTAATTTGCGAAGTAGATTGGACATGCGATGTAATTCGGCGGCGTTCCACTGTGGAGCGTTCCGTTGGCTTGCTGCGCTTCCATATCGGCGCGCGCTGATGGGTAAGTTCCCGAGTAGATATGGAAGCCCAGGCGCGTGTTTTGTAGACACCAGCCTGGCGTTGTCCCCATGTTTGCTGGGTAGAAATCTCTGACCTGAGTCCACTCGATCGCTGATGGGTAGACCGGATTCGGATTTTGGCCTTCGTAACTTACGCTGGCAATCTCTCGAGTGCTTATAAGGGTGACTGAAACCGAGCCGGAGTTGTCGACTCTGATGTCCTGCGTTTGAGCTATTGGGTTGTAGCTGGCCAAGTGCAGGCCCGAGCCTGTAAGGCCTGAAAAGCGGAAGCTCCAAATAAGCGGCGGCTCATTGCTCTCATCTTGAACGAAGTGAATTCTATATAATCTTGCACCATTCGAGCTTCCCACGCTTGAAACTGTGAATGTGTAGTCGAAGAGCTTCATAATTGACGGCTTAAGTTGTGCGGTCTTTAGTTCGAGAAGTTCCCTTTTGACGCTGTTGTATTCTTCGAAGATTGTCTTCTTGATCATGCTGTCCAGTCCTCCGTTTGGTATTGAGTGAGCGTGAAGTCGCAGGTTGCTGTAACCTCAATTTCTTGAGAAATGGTCTTTGTTCCGCTTCCTGCGAGTTCGCCTGCGTCGGCCGGTGAGCCCCATTGAAGCCAGCAGACGAATTCTCTGTTGCCGGAGTCGTCTGTTCGCAATCTCTGAAGGAACCTTCGCTCGCCTTCCGGTGTTTTAAGCGCCACTGTTGCGAAGCCTGGCTCATCTAATGTTATTTTTGCGACTCCTGCTTTGGTCGGCATTGTTCGGTAAGTGTTGGAGCTTATATAGCCTTGAATGACTGGGTAGATCGTGATCGTGCGCGTCTTCATGACCATCTCAGATGGGCTTCGGGTTGGCGCAGCCTTCAAATCCGTGAGCTCCCTTAGGAATGCTTTGACCGTTTTTTCAAATGTTGTCATGAGTATGTAATCTCCAAGCTTTGAATTGGGGTTGAGCTGACCACTGTTAGTGGGAATGTCTTCGAAAGTTGACTGGCTACCGAGGCTTGGTAAGTGAGCGAGTTTGCCGTGACTTCCATCTGGCCGTATAGTGGACCGCCGACCAGCTCCATGAAGCCTGGGAAGTAGCCATCTGAGTCGAGCGTGGCTGTGATGTTGACCTGAACGCCTGGGCTTAGCGTGACTTGCTTCGTTTCTGTATAGAAGCGAATTGTTCCCAGGCCACGCTTTTGGGCGGTTTTCAAATCTGTCAGCTCGGACTCCATGCGTTTCAAATTCTTTTCGAAGAGTGAAATCATGCTGAAGCTTCCCTCTCAATTATTGGCGTGATTGTTTCGGCGCCTTGTGCGCTTACTGCTACCTCAATTGCTTGAATTCTGAACCAGCCCGAAGTTGAGCCAGTTGGGTCGACGGTGTTTTCCAAGTAGAAGACATCGCCAATCCACAAGCCGTACTCTTCCGTTGGGCTTGGAGGTGTCTGTGAGCCCGTCAGCGTGATGTTTGGCTCCCAGAAGCAGTTTGATGCCTCTCTGAGGTCTGCGGCGTTGTGGCCTTCTAGAGTGGATTGTCGGCTGACGCTTGAGTATTGTGTCAAAGTTTCGACGTAGCCAAATTCTTGCACCGCTTCGGAGTTGGTCGATTCTGCCGTGATGACTGTGCTTTTGGCTGGATCGTGGCTCGTTTCTCCTGCGCCAAGCGTGATTACATGACTTGCGAAACCTTGGACCTCTTCTGCGCTGATCGTGCTTACTGACTGGCCTGCCAATCTTGGCGGGTAGTACAACTGCCAGCTTGTGATCTCTCGCCCGAGTTGGTTCGTGATGTAGTAGCTCCTGTCTGGGTTGAAGATTACGTCGAAGATGCCGGCACCATCCACATTGTCGGTCATCTGGCAGATTGCTTCCTTCACGGTCTTGTAGCTGTCGAAAGTTCGCTGCACTTGTGCGAGCGTGTCTGAGTGTACGCTGTCGTAAGTGAAGCCGAATGCCTTGCCGGCTGTGGTGGCTCTGGTGTCGGCCAGCGTGATCCAATCTTTGACCATGATGTTGGCGTACTTGGTCTGCTGAGCTGTTGGGTGGATGTAAACGCCAGCCAGAAGGTTCAGATAGCCATCAAAGTGGAAGTCCAAGTTGGCGCTTGCGTTTCGTGGATTATAGCTCGGCCTGGTAGCTAAGAAACCGCCGGCCACTGCTTCGCCGTTTCGAATGACTCGGCAGTCGAGCGCGTATGGTTTCATGATCTGGTCGATTGTGGTGTTTCTGTCTTTGCACCACTTGTCGAAGATTTGGTCATTTAGCGTGAAGTTGATGCTGTCGACGCCGTAGTTGGTCCTGCACCGGCTCCATGTGAGGTTCTGCGCGATGTTTCGCAAATCTCCGATTAGTGCGCCGTCCAGTCTTAGTTCGAGCTTATAGTTGGCTGTTGTGATCATGTGGTGCCTCCTAGCCTACGACCTCGTTCCAGTAGACGGTCGAGTTTCTTGTTGTATTGCTTGCTGTGTAGCTGATGCGATTCACGCCCGGTTCGAGCTGAACCCAGCTTCCGCTTACGTACTCGAAGACGTTTGCGCCTTCAAGCGTGGCAGTTTGTGCGCCCATGTCAATGATTAGCTCCTGTGCGCTTGGCACCGTACCGTTCCATGTCAAAGCTTCACCGGTCGTGGAGTTGGTGAGTGTTGGATTGGTTGCTGGTCCGTAAACATGCCAGACTGGGTTGGCGCTGTCCACGCCGCTGACCGTGACGTTGATTGGTCCGCCACCTGTCGAAGCTGCGAAGATGTAGCCGTTGGCGTCAGATTTGGCGCCCTTTGAATCTTGGATCAAGCCACCGTCTTCGATGTTGGCCAATGCTAGCGTTGCGTTGAAGGCATAGATCTCGTTGCCGGCCGCGTCTTCGGCGTATGAGTAGTAGTTCACGTCTTCAAATGCCAAGCCAATCTTCCAGCTTGGGTGGACCTGGTAGAGTTCTTGCACTGCTGGTGCTTCGGTGATGTAGCCTCGGTCGCGTTTAATCGCTGAGCCATCTGGCATGATGTAGACCACCGTGTAGTGGTGTTGCTTGCGGAAGAATAGGAAGAATTCTCGGCGCTTCTGTTCGACTGTTTGCTTGCTGGTCGCTGCGTCACCGATGATGCCCTCGAAGATTTGGGTGGTGCTTCGGCGTACCTGGCCAGCTAGTAGCTGACCGTCTGCGCCTTGGAGTTCGATCACGTCGTTTGCGAAGCTATTCGGTGCGAAGTGCTTCAGCCCGTCTTTGAACTCATAGAAGCCCGTGCCAAGCAGTAAGCGCTCGCCATCATCGCGCTTGATCAAAGCGAGAATGTAGCAGGTGTCATTTTGCATTAGATTGCCCTCCTGATGCTCGTCACCATCTCGCGGCAAACTTCGTTGATGTCGAGCTTGTTGTTGATTTCGTTTGTCATATAAACGTTGACCGTGTGAGCTCCTGAGAAGCCCTCAGACGCGAATTCTTGGCCTAAGGCGGTTGCTATTGCCTTTGCCCAGCCTGTGTCGCGTGTGAGCGGAATTACAGCCTCTGGTCCAGCTTCGCCGATTAGTGCGTGAATTGGTGCATTGACCACGCCACCAGTCGCCATGGCTGCTTCGCCTTGAAGTGGGATTCTACTAAGTTGGATCGTCTGGACCTTCTGGATGTCTACGCCCGGGATGGCGTTGATTGCATCAAGGACGCCGTTGATCGCGTTTATCGGCCCGTTCAAGACTCCTTCGACGAAGTCCAGCATCTTATTTAAGCCACTGATTACCGCGTTGCTGATTCCTTTGCCAAAGTCTGCAGCAAAGCTTCCGAAGATGTTCTTTGTGACCTCCCAGAGCTTGCCGAAGATTTTCTTCCAGGCCTCAATCAAAGAATTTAGAATCTTTGGCACTGCTTCTACTAGCGCCAAGAAGAGTTCCACGCCTGCTTCTAGTAGCATGAGCTGGAAGTTCGGGTCTAGAAGAATGTCAATCAAGTTGTCGAAGAGTGTTGGCATCGCTTCGTTGAATGCCACGATGATTTCTGGGATGGCTCTGACTAATCCAAGTAAGAGCTCAAGGAATGCTCGCTGAAGTAGTAGCAAGTTGTCTGGCTGAAGCAGGACGTTCACGATGCCAAGAATGGCCGTCACGATCGAGCTGAGCAATTGTGGCAAATTTTGAGCGACTTGAATGATGATATTGAGCGCCACTTTGAGCAGAGCGTCCACGATTTGTGGCGTGGCCTTTAGTAGTTCGCTTGCGACCCTCATGATCGCATCGACTATGACTGGCATGATTTCTGTAATAATGCCTGGAAGTGCATTCGCCAGCTCTCCTACAATCTCGCCGGCCATATTTGCGATATTTGGCAGGATTCTCTTGAAAGATTTCCAAAGATTACTGGCGTAAGTTTTGACCGATTTGACCATGTTCTCGAAGAGCTTGCCAAGGTCTGCATTTGGGTCTGCCAAGCCTCGGACGAAGTCATCAAGTGAAGCTTTGGCCATCTTCTGTGAGCCACTTATCGTTTCGTAGGCCTCGTTTATGGTCGTGCCTGCGATGCCCATGTGTTCCTGGACGACTGCGATCGCGTTTACCATGTTGCCGAAGTCCATGTTGTCCGCTTCGACTGAAACGCCGAGCTTTTCCATTTCTTCGGTCATCTGGCTGGCGTCTTTGATCAAGCGCTCCATTTCGCCACGTGTGCCACCATAACCAAGCTTTAAGTTGTCGAGAAGCATGAACTGTCCTCTGGCCAAGGACTGATAGGCGTTCTGTACCATGCTGATGTCGGTGCCAATCTTGGCCGAGTTGTCGCTGATGCTCTTCATGGCTGTGTCAGCTAATTTCGCAGCCTCTGCCGCGTTTTCGCCGGTGGATTGCATCAATGCGCCAGCTAGGCTGTTTACGTTCTCGAGGTAGGTGTTGGCGTCGATGCCTGCTTCTTCGAAGGCTTTGTCGGCGTTGGCCAGTACGGTGTCTGACGCTTCTTTGAAGAGCGTTTCCGTGCCGCCTACGCTCTGCTCAAAGCTTGCGTAGAGTTCGTTCGACTTTTTCGCGATCGTGGCGACTGCTCCGGTCGCTTCTGCGACCGCTTTTACCGCCAATCCTGCACTTAAGCCTGCGAGCCCTTTGCCCCATGAAGCAGCTTTGCTCTTGATTGAGCTGTCCGCCTGATTTAGACCCTGCTCGAGTGGTTTGGCGTCGGCCTTAAGTTTTACTATGGCCTCACCAACTGTTGTACTCATGTTGGGTTCTCCTTATTTATGAAGTTTTGTGAGGATGTCTTGTGCGAGTCGCAGCGTTTTCGGGGCGTGGCCGTTCTTGTCTGGGTTGTTTGCCCCAAATCCGGTGGCAAATATAGTCATGCAGACGATTTCGATGTTGGCTTTTTCCCGGTCGCGTTCGGCGGCCATTGCCTTCATTGCGAAGTCTTCGCTGATGGTGCCTTTAAGCCAAGCTTGGAAGAAATCAAAGCCGAATCTTGCGATCATCTCAGCCTCGAAGGCATCTACTTGATCGTATGGCTTCTCTTCTTCCTTGCCCTTGGCGTTGGATTCTCGGATCTGTTGCTTTTCCTCGTCGGACAGGAAGTCCGACGCGCGGAAGTACTGCCCCGCCTCTGGCAAAGCCTCGGCCTTGATTTGGTCGAGTGTCATTCCGTGCGCCGTCATCGTGTCTGACCTATTCGCTCACGTCTTCGTAGTCGAAGGTGAGTGTGCTTAGTCTGGTCTTCTTGGCTATGTTCTCAACACCGAAGCGGTAGCTGTAAGCTGGGTAGCCATCGGAGCTGTGGCGTGCCGTGTTGTAAACCATTGGGTTTAGATTGAGCGTGATGGTCTGAGTAGAACCGGTGCCGAATTCAAGCGCATCATCCACGGATGGAATGCAGCGTGTAAGTTCGATGTCGGTTTCTGAGCCATCGTCGCAGATACCCTGAGCGATTACGTCGTAGTATTCGCCGTCGCCGCAAAGGTTTGAGGCATCGTCCGTAATCTGGCCGGCTGTTGCGCTTGCGCCTGCGTAGGTAGCAGCTACCCAGCGACCCATTGCCTGGCCGAGTGGCTTGAAGGTGTCGGCTAGGAATGTGATCGAGCCGGCAAATTCGCCAAGCGTGCCAGCGATTGGTGTGCTGGTAGTAGCGACGCTTGAAGCGCGCTCTGCTTTGCGTGGAGCGATTGTGACGGACATGATCGTGTCCTGGCCTAGGTCATCGGCTTCCATTGTGAAGCCAGTCCAGCTTGCTGAGCCTGAAACCTTCTTGCGGAAGACGAGGCGGCGGAGCTGGGTGATTTGTGTAGTTGGCATTTAATCCTCCTGTTGTTGTGGTTGGTCGTAGTAGATTTCAGCGCTAGCCACCTTGACGATGATTCCGTCCAAAGTTGCGCCCGAGTTGCTTGGGCTGGCTGTTGGTCGAATTCTGATGTTCGTGAAGGTGTAGCGACTGTCGCCGACGGCTCCGCTTAGCTCGCAAATTCCGAGGTTTTGGCGCATCCATTCGATTATTGCTGCGAATGTTTGCTCGGCTCGGATTTTATCTGCGAATGCGATGTAGATGTCAGCGATCGTGTTTTGATTGTGGCCGTGTGGTGTGTTTCGCAAGCTTCCGCCGCGTGTCACGATCCAGACGCCCTGAGCTGGTGCGCCGTTCTTCTGAAGTGGCGCTTCTTCCCAGAAGATTGTCTTGTCTTGAATGAGTCCTGCGACTCCGTCTGCGACCATCTTCTGAAGTATTGCGAGTGTAATCATTTGACTATATCTCCGAAGTATTTCTTCTCCCAGCCTGAGGTGTGGCAGTCGTTTAGTGCGAACTCCATGTAGTGTTCAGTTGCTGGGTTGCGGTTTGGACCTGCTTCGCGCTTGGCGGCGTAGTTTACAAATCTTAGGCCTTTGCCTGCGGCTGCGTTTTGCCCCGTTGGCGTAAGTACGATTTGGTTCATCGGTGCGCTTGTGCCACCTGCTACCACATCGACTTCGCCTTCTTCTAGGACGTCGTCGGCTGTTCCGAGGTTGGTAAGTTCAGCGGCTGAGGCCACTCGGACTTGTTGGACTTTGGTTGGGCTTCCGAATCTAATCGAGTTCTTAAGGGCGCCGGTTACGTATGGGGCGCGATTCTTGGCGTTGTTGGCCACATCGCTAGCAAGAGTAAGCATTCCGATCGCGAACTTGCGTTCCCAGTTTTTGATCTTCTGAATCTCCCAGGTGATTGTGACCTCACCTGCGACCACGCTTCCGGCCTTTATGAGCTCGGTTTCCATGTCCATGCTATTCGGACTCCTCTTCGGCCTGTAAGGCCTCTGTTGGCCTCAATTTGAGCTCTACGTGCTCGAGTTGGCCTGTGTGCTGATTCTTGCCCTTGCCTGCGTCCATGACCTCGTAGAAGCGCCCTTCTGGGTCGACGATTATGTAATCGGCCACCAGTTCGCTCGGGTCGGTGGTTGGCAGGTCGCTTGGTACGGCGTAGAGCAAGGTGTCACTTGTGATCGTGGCCGCGTTTGGCGCGTTCTGTGGATCGCCAGCTGAGCCTTGGTCGACTATTACGCGAATGCTGGTAAGTTCGCCGACCGTGGTGCCTTGGATTGTGCCATAGTTTACTTCGCCAATCTTCCAAGTTTCCAGCGCGTTCGGGAAGGCTTCAAAGACGTCCATTGCAGCAGTGCCTTCTGGTGCCTTCGACCGTGATGGTTGGACCGCATTGGCTGTAAGCTTCGATGACGTCTTCAAATTGCTGATAGATTGCAGCGAAGGCGTCGGCGGCAGTCGATTCTCTGAATTCTACCGAGAAGTTTCGGACTGTCTTCCGTTCGACCGAGCCGGAGTCTGTTCGGCGGTTGATTACTGCGCTTATGAAGAAGGCAAGCATCTCCGCCAAGTCATCCGGCAAGGTTTCCGGGAAGATGTCCAAGCAGAGGAACCGCGCAAGGCGAGTAGTCGCCGCGGATTGGATCTTCTGCCACTCTTCGTTCGTGTAGCTGGCTGTTGAGCCAGTCCAGAGCTTGTAGTCGTCTTGCGTCATGTTCTCTCTCCTTATTTATTAGGACTCGCTGGTGCCGCTGAGTGTGATTGCTACTGCGGACTTCTTTTCACCAAGGGAACCCCAGCGTGGAGTTTCATCGAGCAAGATGTCGGTGTTGGTGCTGGTGTCGAAGTCTGCGCGGACGCGGATGTTGCGCTCGCCACCGTGCTTGTAGGCGCGGTTTACAACTAGGATTGCATCGACTGAAGCGTTGTCCATCCAGGTTGGGGTGTAAACACGCTCAACGCCGAGGATGTCTTCAATGCGTGCGCCTGGCTGGATCAAGTAGCCATTTGCAGTCTTGGCGGTGCGAAGTGCGGTGATGTAGCTGCCCTTGCAGACGAGGTACTGACCACCTTCGGTCTTGATTTCGCCCTTAGCTTCTACGACGCCGTCGTATAGGTTGCCGTTTACTGAAACGCTTGAAGCAAGCTTGGTACCAATGCCAGAGTTTGCGGTTGCATCTGCGAGGATGCTGTATAGACCGCGGGTGCCGTCGAAGAGGCGGTAATCTGGATCAGAGCCAGATGGAGCTGTGCGGCCATCGCCAATGAATGCAGCGCGCTCAAGCTCGCGGATGATCTGGTCGACTAGTTCGCGTGAGCGGAAGTCGATGAGCCATGGGTTTTCATAGAGCTCAGTTGCGTCTAGATCGAGGCGCTTGTATACCATCTTGACCAAGCAGTCACGGGTTGTGTCGGTGACGGACTGGTTAGCTTTGGTGTCGCCCTTCTTGTGACCAAGAGCGCGGCTGTCGCTTTCAAGAACGTGAATTCTGAAGCTCTTTGCTGTAATGAACTCGAAGCGGCTGATGATGCCATCGCTGTTCTCGAGTGCGTCTACAAAATACTGATCGACTGGTGCTGGGTTTGGCAAACCAGAAATGCCGTCGAGGCTCATGTGCTGGCCTGCGACCTGTGCCCATTCAGCATCAAATCTTGCGCCTAGGCGACCTACGCGCTTAAGGGTGTCAGCGAATGCCTGATGGCCAGCTTCGCTGTGTAGCCAGTCATATTTAGCGACGACCTTTTCCTGTGCGACCTGGCGGTCCTTGACGATCGTGACTGGGCTTGTGAGTTTGTCAGTCGTTGCGACTGCTTCGTTTTCTGCCACTTTGTCTTCCTCCTGTGGTTCGTTTTCTTCTTCTTTGGTTTCCTCGACCTCTGCCTCAGCTTCTTCTGCTGGTGCTTCTGGTTCGGCTGAAGCTTCTGGAGCTTCTGCTTCACCTTCTGCATCTAATGAGTCAGCTGTTGGTTCGGTTTGGGATTCCGGAGCTTCAGTCGTGAAGTTGTCGACGACTTGGCTCAATTCCTCGACGAGCGCGCGCTTCAAAGCTACGTTTTCGTCTGGGGTGAGGTTGTCGGTTTTCACCTGTTCTTCCTCCGAATTATTTGTTTGTTCACCAGCTCCGTCAGCCGTAGCCCTTTGGCCCTCTTCGGTTGTCGGTTTCTGGTCGATAGTCTTAGCGCGCGGATCGTTTCCTGTAAGCACCATCGAAATCTCGCGCAGAATTCCGATTGGCTGGTCAATTTCATAGCCCGTGCCGTAGTAGCCTTCTTCGTACCACTCCATGCCGATTGAGTAGCTTGCGTCCTGGCTGATTGCCCAGGCATGGTCTGCTAGGGCATCGCCGTCTGCGAAGTACATCCGGGCGTGAAGACCGTCTTCTTCGAGCCAAACTTTGCAGGACCCGAATTGCTTCTCGATCGTTGGAACGATTGTTCCGTCTACGATCTCGCCGTGGTCTGCCTGAGCTTTGACCGAGTATTTCTCCGTCTGTTTGTCTGGGTTGGTGTTTAGGTCGGCGATTCTGTATAGTTCGCCGTTTGTGCCCATTACGTAAAGGTTGGCGATGTCGCGAACCTCTCCCGATTCCATCACGCGGCCACTATTGGCCAGGATGTTGCGGAAGCGGCGCTCTGTTGCCGTCTTTGCGTCGGCCACGAATGCTGCGTTGATGTGAGTGGTCTTCATGGCTTGGTTTTAGCGTTGAAACGACACGGCATGAAAAATCCCCGGGTGTTCGGGGATTTAGCTCTTCTCTAAGTTGTTTTAGGCATCGCCAAAGTCTTTGATCCAGAGAACGCAAGCCCAGAGATAGAACTCTACCGCACTTGAGCCGTTGTTATACGAAGCGAATTCGATAGTCCCGTTGGTGTTGATAGTTACTGTACCTGTGTTCCCAATGTTTGAACCTGAAACCGGACATAGGTACAAAATGCCTTTGACGTTGATCGCAGAAGTTGGACGAAGGCCAGTGTCTACATTGAGCCTCCACTTGGTGTCGCCAGAACCAGTACTTGTAATATAAAGAGTCCCGTAAATCTTGGCGAGTGACTTATCTGCATTTGTTGCGACTGTAATATTTGCCGAGCTACATGTTCCAGAACCAGATAGGCGTGTGAACTGCGAGGTGGTGTTGTAAGTGTTGAAAGTGTTGATATTCACGAACGAAGCAAGGGCTGTAGCCAAGGTATTAGCCGCATCAGCGGTGGTCTGAGCATCAGTTGCCGCCTGATTCTGTGCTGTTTCGACCTGTGCGATTGCTCCCTGAGTAATAACGCCCGAGCCAATCGTGGTGACGTTGGTGCCGACAAGGATCGTAGCAAGGACCACGTAGTAAGCTACGCCGCCAGTTGCGCCGTCTGTTGTGATCGCGCTGCGAATCTGTGCTTCACTTGGAGCCGATGGGTTGGCTGCGACCGTGCCCTTGACTGTGATGATGCCACAAGCGCTTGGGTTGTCGGTTGTGTTGTCGTCGCCGGTGCTTGGGTTGTCGACGTAAGCGACAATGGCGTCGATGCGGTTGTTGGTGCTTGGTGCGCCGTCTAGGGTGATCTCTACTGGTGCGCCTGAGCGGTTGTCGATCGTGAGCTTATTTCCGGCGTTGTCTTCAGCTAGTGCTACATCTCTCGTGCTTGCGCTTCCGCCAAGCTGGACGGTCATGCCGGTCTTTGGCGAGCAAACCCAGCCGCTAACGATTCCGCCTGTGAAGCTCGCTAGTACGTCATTTAGGGCGTTTGGTGAAGTTCTACCGCTGAATGCACCATTCGTGCCAATTGCGTTGTTTGGATTAGTCATTGGATTCCTCCGTGGCCTCTGTGGCCTTTAAGTAGTTGTCAAAGCTTGCGATTCTTGCGTGGATTTCTTGCTCGCCGCATCGCTTGCAGTTGATGTGCGCGTCGATGCTCTTCTGGGTATCTCCCAGCACTCGTCCGCATTTCGGGCAGGTTAGTTTCATTTCAATTCCTCCGGCACGATTACGGTTTCAAAGTAGCATCTGCAGTTCGGGTGAGGCTGTGGAATGAGTCCTTGATCGTTCCACTCATTCGGCGTCCATTCGATTGTGGTGCCTGCTTCGAGCATTTGACCGTTTGCGAGGAGCTTGTCCTTAGCAAGCGTGACTACATGCTCGTAGGCTTTGCCGACTGTGGTTCTCTCTCCATCCATCGCTGCGCAAACGTCGCAAGTTGTGCCGTCCTTCTGGCATCTCCAGATGCAGTCGATATGGAAGCCGTACTTTTTGCCCCATGTCTTCTCGATATTCTCGTAATCGTCGACCTGGACGCTCTTGAAGGCGTAGACCGTTTCCGTTCTTGCGATCATCCTTGCTCTTGCGCGTGGGATTGCCTCTGCGAGCTTTTTCTCAATTTCGTTAGCTGTAAGCGCTCTGGTGTTCTCAAGAACTGTGCGCATTACGTCGCGGACCTCTTCGTCGTAATGATTCACGATCAAGGCAGCTCGGGTTCGGATTCTGTCGATGATCGCCGCGTTGAGTTGAGCGGCCTTGAGTTGGTCGGTAAGCTCGGCTTGGATTTCTTTGTCCTTTAAGAGCTTGAGCATCATTTTGATTGCCTGCTTCTCTCCCTTCATGCCTTCCGCTTCAAGAATCTCGACCACTCGGTCTACGACGTCCTCTTTGCTTAGTCCTGGGTCGTTCGCCATGATGGCCTCTGCCATATCTACCAAGACTTGGTATAGCTTGCGCTCGGATGCCGTCAAATCTTTGACGCTGTCCGTGAGGTGTTCGTGAGCGCACTGGCAGCCATGCGCGCACTTAAAAGATTTGGAGTCTATTGCGAGGGGTGACTCCTGTGTGTATGAGTCTTCATCTGCCAGTGCCTTGATTTGGATGCCAGAAGCGACCTTGAGCCATGCTTCTGGTAGTTCTAGCGCCTGGACGGCCGAAGTGGCGTCTGCGCCTGCTCTGATTAGCCCTGTGAGCGTTTCAGCGTTCACTCTGGCCGTGTCTGCTTTGACCTGAGCGCGTTCTGTAAGCTCTGGGATTTCTAGCTCGAACTGGATCGCGTAGCCAAGGCCACCGGTGATTCTGTCAAGCTCGAACTGGAACTGTGACCAGAAAGTGACCAAGCTTGGGAAGACTCTGGTGCGAATGAACTGCTGTTGGCTTAGCTCTGCGTTGCTGTATTTAGCCGAGCTGTCGTCACCAAGTATGAAGTTTGAAACGCCGACGCTCTTGTTGAGCCTGTCGTTGACGATGTCCACGATTTCCTTGATCGCGAGCGTGTTGTTTGGCGCCTGGATCGTCTTGACCTCGATTTGGTCCATCGTTTCGCCGCTGCCTGGGAGCATTTGGCGCCAAGCGTAGACCGTCTTGTTGTGGTTCTCTGCGCCGCGAAGCTTGCGCTCGAGCTCGTAGCGTGTCTGCTCGTACTTCTCGTGCGTGCTAGCCGTAATGAAGGTGATTGTCTGAGGGATTGCACCGTTTTCGAAGAAGGCACGCTGGTATTGTGCGACTAGGTCGTCCGTCTGTGCCCAGTTCCTTGCAGCCGTTGCAGGACTTACGCCACGGAATGGATCGTCTGGGCTTCGGCTGAAGCGAAGCGTCATGACCTCGTCTTTGCGAATCTCGTATTCGTGGCCGTCTGCTTCACGAATCGTCCAGACGAATTCGACGCCGTTCCAGGTCAAAGCGTTACTCGGGATGATTGAGTAGCCGATTATATTCCTGCGCTTTTCGTCAAAGTGGACGTGAATGAAGAGCTGGTCTTTGGTGAGCCAGGTGGCAAATATCAAGTCAGCAAACTCTGCCCAGCCCATTTCTTCATTCGGGTAGTCGAGCAAGTTCAGCTCTGGCGTCTTGGCTGGGTTCTTGATCTTCTCGCCGCGCTCGTTGACTGCGAATGGTCGGACCATCTTCATTTCGTTGATTAGTGGCCTGACTTGTGCGAATAGGTTCTCGTAGTCTGAGCAAAGTGGACTCAGTCTGAAGTTCTGTCGTATTTCTTGTGCTACCTTCTGTGCCTGTTCGGCTCGGTAGTTGCGCTGACGTGTGTTTCTTGCGTCTATGATTCTGTCGATGAAGCTCATTTCTTAGCCTCCGTTTTCTTGCGTGTTTTCTTTGTGGTCTTTGAGGCTGGCTTCTTAGCTTTTGCCCAGTCTTCCAAGCTATCGCGGAAGATTAGGCCGTCCGTGAAGAATGGAAGTTTTGTGATTCCTGCGAAGATGGCTTCCTTGCATAGGTGGGAGCCTTCCGGGCTTGCGAAGCTGACCTTCTCAATCTCAAGACCTGACTCGTTTGCGATTCGAGTCTGCTTCTCTCCCCAGTCTTCTCGGGCACCGCACATCGGGCAGTCCTGATAGACCAGCTTAATTGTTGGCATCTGTTCCCTCCGTGATCGTGCTTGTGACGTTCTGAGTAGCTTCAGCCATGAGCTTGTCTAGGATGCGCTGATAACTGTCGAGCGCTTGCTGTCCACCTTGTAAGTAGAGCGCAACAAGCTGGAGGTCTGTTTGGCCTGCTTCGTTCTTCAAGAAATCTTTCACGAAGTCTTCATCATCCGGGAAGCATGAAGCTATAACCTCGATTGCTTTTTCTGTGCTTGATTTTGTGTCGAGTTTGATTTGTCTGAGCCTTAGACGCTTGTCTGCGTCAAGGCGTGGTTTGCATTGGCGGTCGCCGAGTTCTACCGGCTCGATGCCTGCGATCTTGAGTGCCATGTCCTGCTCCTTATTAGTTGCCTTGGTTTTCTTCTTCGAACGACACGATATAAAAACGGCTACCTCTCGGTGGCCGCTTAAAAATCAAAGTGTGGCTGCTCTAAATTGTCCACTGCGTAGCGTGTGGCGTCTAGAAGGTGGTCGTTGCCATCTTCTGGAACTTCCAGCACCTTGCCGGTTCTTGTCTTGCGCCAGGCATAGCTGAAGTACTCGCGCTCCAGGTTCTTGCCCTCATAGATGACCTGCCTTTGCTGGACTCGGTCGATGCCTCGAAGTACGCTTCCTGCGTTCTTGTCTGCACCCATGATCAAGTAGCCTGCTTGAGCTATGGCGCTTATAATCTCAGGCCTTGCTGAATCTGCCACGATCAAGACGCTTGGGTCAATCTTCAAGGCTTGTAGCGTGGCTGGGTATTGGTCGGAGTTCATTTCGGACTCGTAGAGCAATTCCCTGACCATTGTGAGGCCGTCCTGGCGCTCGTATATGGCCACCAGCGCCGTTGGGTCATTGTAGCCAAAGTCCAGACCATATCGGACGAGTTTGCCTGGTTCTTGAAGCTCCTGTGCAGTCGCTTTGCGCCATCCATGGTAGATGTTGTCCTCGAGTGAGCCAATCTGCCCGAGTCCGTAAACTAGCCACCAGTTGCTCGGTTTTTCGCCGTCCTTCGGTTTGTGGTCTTCGATATACTCCCGGATGTTCTTGTTTAGCGCCTCGTTGTCCTTGTATGTCAGGATTATGAAGTCGCAGCGCTCCGGCTTCTTAGCCAGTAGTTCCGTGTGCGCCCAGAATTCGGCGGTCGGGTTGTAATCGATGACGATCTTGTCGCCTGTACGGCTTGCGAGCTGGTCGAATGTTTCCCAGCTCATGTCGTTCGCCTCATTGACGAATAGACCATCACGCGCTGGGCCGTGGGCGTCCATCGTGTCCACGCTGATGAATTCGAGGATGGTTTCGTTGCTGAAGGTGTACTGCTTCGAGCTGCCGTTCCATCGCTCTGGCTCCCAGATTCCGGCGTTCTTCATGATGGCCTGGAAGTCGCGGATTGCGCCTTTGGCGAGGTGTGGGTAACTAATGCCTGCCACGCTCCAGACTTTGTTGGCGTTTGTCTGGCACCAGCTAATGATGAGCATCATGATTGGGTAGGTCTTCCCGGCGCGCATGCCACCTTGTGCGATTAGGAAGCGCTTCTTGCTTATAAATAATGGCTTCAGTTTCTTGAGTGCTGTTGTGACGTAGTTTGGCATCTTAAACCTCCCAGCGACTTGGCTCTGTGAAGCGTTCGCGTATGTACCGTCCGACGGCGTCCTGTGCGAAACATCGGTCTTCGGTGCTTATAATGTCGCTCAGCTCGTACGGTGGCTTGAGCCATGGAGTGACTTTGCAGTCTTTGACTGGTTTGCCCTCTGAGCCCTCTAGATTGCCGTATAAGGCCCGAAACATTGGCTCGTCTGGGTATTTTGCCATCACTGCCAAAGCTTTGCTCTTGTTGATTAGCATTGGTCTGTGGACTGCATAGTTCTTCGGATCAGAAATGCCTGCTTGTCGCAGCGTTTTGAGCAAGTGCCTGAGCCTGAGCGTGTAGTTGCTCTTGTTCATGTTGTGGCGGTTCTCAATCTCGCAAATATGAAGCCACAGCGTCGAGTCGTACTCCAGGCCGTTTCCTCGGTAGCTTCCCATAATAAAGAAGTCGTCATTGAAGAGCCAGAAGTTCTCGCTGATGTCCTCGTCTTCGCAAGCTCGCTGTAAGTTCTGGCGCGTATTGTTCCACTTCGAGCCTTGGTTCTGTTCGACCTTTATGAATTTGTCTGGCGTGATGTCTTCCGGCTTGCCACCAACGAAGATCACTCTGCGGTGTGGGAAGTTCTTCTCGACGCTCCTCAGGCTGTATCTCAGCTCCTCGTTTGGTCCGTCCTTGAGTAAGTAGACGATGTCGTTCATTTGCGAATCTCCTTATAGACTGGGTTTTCTCGCACTCTGTCGATGCACTCGATTATTGCCTTGATGTTCTCGTACGGATCCGCCGGGCTTGCGTTTTGCCAGAGTATGTAGCGGAGCTCGTTTTCGAGCATGTCCAGCTGTTCGGCCGTCTTGCTCTTGGTGAGGCTGTTCGGGTTCTCGAAGTGGTGGACGACTGTTTCTTCGTTTACCTGCCAAATCTTAGCCCCGTCCAGCAAATGTTGGAGCACCCAGATGCCGTCCTCGCCATAGCGCATCTCGTCCGGAAAGGGCCACTCAATCGCGTCCTTTCGGATGAGCTTATTCCAAACTCCCCACCAGCAGTGCTTGTCATGTAAGTTCTTAACGTCAATCCAGCCCTCCGGGTTCCAGTACTTCTTGACCGTCTTGTCGATCTTTGCGTAATGGCGGAAGTGGTTGAATTGGATCCAGTTGGCCTTGCTCCCGTAGTTCTCGAGCGCCTTGTGCATCTTCTCGCAAGCGTCCGGAAGAAGCTCATCGTCTGCGTCCAGGAATGTGATCCAGTCGCCCTTGGCCTCTCGGATGCCTTTGTTCCTCGCTGCACTTACGCCCTGATTCTTTATGAACCTGCAGCACGTCCAGTCTTGCTCGCCATTTACCGTGAGCAAGCTTTTTGCCGTTCCGTCTGTTGAGTGGTCGTCGATGAAGATGACCTGATCGAACGGCACGGTCTGGTTCTTAATGCTGTTGATGCAGCGGTCGATGAATGGCCCCTCGTTGTAAGTTGGCACGATGAGCGTGATTGCCTGCTTCATTTCTGCTCCGTGTAATCGTTCCAAGCTTCCGGCTCTGTCTTTGGCTCGGTGCTTACGATCGCGAAGCCGTAGCCATTAAGTAATTTCTCGATCTTCTTGAGCGTGTTGTCACGAGTGCCTGCTTCGTACTTGCAGATTGCGTCCGGCGTGAGCTTTAATTCTCGCGCTACTTGTGCCTGGGTCTTACCAAGCTTGAGCCTTGCTCGTTTAAGTTCTGCTCCTGTCATTTTTCCTCCTTGAAGATTTTCTTGTCCACAAAATAGAAAATGCAGCCGCCGATGAAGTTTCCGACGACCGCGCTGATGATTGCTCCGTAGTTTGCCAGCAGCGCGATGCACGGCGCAAGAATGATGGTGCTGGCTTGCCATCTCAATAGGTATAGGGCGAAGCGCTTCATTCCTTGTCCTTTGTTTCTGCCTCGATTGTGTTTGTAAGGTCGATGAGTGGCTTCGGTTGGACTGGTTCGACCTCGACCCTTGTGCTGTATTGTCCGCGCATCTCTGCCAGAAGCTTTGCTGCGCTTGGATCGCCATTCTGCGCCTTGAGTTGTAGTCCGAGTAGCATCGCTGCATCGTTTGTCATCTGCTCGTCTGTGAATCCTGCAGCTTCCATGATTGCTCTTGTCTTTGGGTTTTTTACTGGCATCTGAGCGATCATCTCCGCCAATTCTCGGAGCGTCTTCTTCTTTGCTCGAGCGATTCCTGACGCTATTCCACCTTTGGAACCGTTTTTCTTTGCTTGTTCGCTGCTTATCGTGCCCGCTACAAATGGCACCAGGTTTTGCTCGTTTGCCATTTAAGCCTCCTTATACTCTTTGTAGTTCAGCGTGTCAGAAACCTTCTTGATGCTCATCACGCGATTGAAGCCCATGGCTGCGATTGCTGCCAGCTCCATGTCGAAAAGTGCCGGATGATCGACCTCTGTCTTTTCCACGAAGTCTGTCGCCGAGTAACATGGGAAGGCGTCACGATCTTTGAAGTATTGGTCGAGCCAGATTGGCTCTTCTTTGAATTGCGCCAAGCTGTGATGTGTGAAGCTTGCACTAACCTGGTAACATTTGCCCTTTTCGAGCGAATTTGAGCCTGCGTAGCCCAGGTTAAGGATTGTTGAGCTTCTGTCGACATCTTTAAGCGCTCGGATCGTGTTCATCATGCCGACTCCCGTGATGATGATTCGTCCGCTCCAGCTTCTGTCGCCCGTTATTTCTTTTATAAGCTCCAGCTCTTGTGGTTCTGCGATCGTGATGATCATTTTTGCTCCTCCAAGTGTTTTAGTGCTTTTTCGACCACCTCCTTGATCAAAAGCTCTGGGATTTGACTTCTTGTCGAGTAATTCTTGCCGATGAAACCGTTTGTGTCGCAGCTGCTCTTGATTGAGTTGCCATTCTTCTGCACGAAGGTCTGCTTCAGATGCAGCGGGATGTTGCTTGCGAAGATTTCGCGCTTTGGACTGAATTTCTGCGGGTCGTAGGCCGAGTAGACGACCTTGTTGAGGTGCATCTTTGGCACTCCGCCTGGCACGTACTTTTGAATGTAATCCCAGCTGTAGTTCTCCGGGTTCTCTACCATGAAGAAGCCAGGATTCGCTTCCTTGATGATTGCCCAGGTGTTCTGGTGACAGAGTTCGCCATTGATTCTCGTGTAGACTCTGTTGAGCGTTGGCTTGCCGAAGTATGCACTCTCCACGTCCTGATCCTGAAGCTGGAAGACCTTGTTCTCTGGGAAGAGTTTGCTTGCGTATCTCTTCCAATGAATGTTTCCGTTATTGAGGCCAGTCATGTGGCTCCAGCTTTCGCACGGTGGGCTTGCCAGTATGATGTCCGGCTTTGGCAAGTTCTTGAGCAGCCTCTTGCCGATTGACTCTCCTGTAAAAAGCTCACTGAAGTCCGCCAGATTGAAGTTTAAGTAGTGCGTGGAGCTTTTGCCATAGTGACTCATGCCGACGCCGTAAACCTCGACCTGTTCTGGGAAGAATTTATTGATTGCCTTTGTATAGTCGCCCGTTTCGCTGTCAAAGAGCGCCCATGCCACTCGCTTAGTCATTCTTCAGCCTCTCATCCCAGAAGCCGTCATATGTGCCCCTGTTCTGCTTATAAGCGACCATCTCGTTCATGAGCGCTTCTGCTGTTTCGTCCGTAATTTGGAGCTGAATTTCGTCATTGTAGTCGAGCGTGATGAAACTTGCGACGATGCTCGGAGGTGTTTCGCTCATCGGCTTCTCGTCCTCGATTGACTGCTTGATGTTATGAATGCCCCAGTCTTGAAGCTTGTCCACGTTCCAGCTATTGAGAAGTTCGTCGAAGTTCCATTCTCCATTGTTGATGTTGTCGCGAATGATGAGTTCTCTCTCTCTCTCTCTTCAGTGAGTCCATGGAGCGTCACGGTTGGCACTTGTTCCATTCCGATGGCCTTTGCTGCTTCGTAGCGCATGTTGCCCGCAATTATGACCAGCTCGCCTGTTCTGTCGCTTAGGATGAGTGGTCGAGCCTCGAAGTAGTCCGGATTATCTTGGACGCTCTTCTTGAGCGTTTCGAAGTCCTTCTTCTTGATCGTGCGTGGATTGTCTTCGAGCTTCTTCAGCTCGTTGAGTGGCCTGTATTCGATTTGAATTTTTGGCGTCATTTTTTCATTTCCTCCTTATTTTCCGTCCACAGCCCATAATTCTCCTCCATTTCTTCGTTGAGTTGAGCTGCGATCTTGAGCGCGTCGTCTTCTGTTCCTGCGAGCCTTATCGCGTCGCAGATTTGGACCTGGCTTCTGCCGAACTCTCCCGAGCTGTTCCAGCAGTCGTTGTTGAGGTCCATCCTTGCGACTAGATGATTGAGCTTGTGATCTTCTGCCCATTTCTTGATGTCGCGCCACGTTTTGAATTTGTGCCAGTCTGCCATTTTTCTCCTTATATCAAACCCCATTCTGCGAGCTTCTCGAACCCGCCAATCTCTTTGATGTAGTTTCGCGCTGCGTTGACGATGTCTTCGTAGTCGACGGATCGGGTGATTGTTGCTGCGCCGGCGCGGTGGAATGTGAATGCTACCGCTTCATCTCCGATCGCGCAAACTGCGTCGACCGTGCAGCGGTATTTTTGGGCGTATAGGTGAGCCGCGATGTTGACGCTGACATCTGCCTTGCTCAAATCTTTGCCGTGTAAGCCTCCGCCTGTGACTGCTCTGCCCATGTCTGAGCCGAGCTTGCGATTCGTTGCGCCTGTGTCGACATTCGTGCCTCCAGTCCATTCTCCGAGAGGATTCAGGACCAGTTCGGTTTCATCTGGGAGTGTAGTTTCAGCCATGGCGCGTTCGAAGTCGTCGAGCGTGATGTTGCTCTGGCAGCCGATGAATTCTGGAGCTTCGCCATTCTTAGCTTCCGTGTAGATGAATTTGCCGTCGGTCGGGAATTTGTCATAGAGCTCCTTGACCGTCTTTGCGAGCAGATTCTCTTCTGGGCTTGTCAGGACTCCCTTGAAGATGCCATTGTCGCCGCACTTGATCTTCTCGTCCTGGTTCTTTGCCAAATGCTCGTCTTGAGCGACCTGAATGAAGTCAACCCAGAGGCATTTTTCATCGTCTTTGCCGTATGCCATCCCATTCAGAGCTGATTCTTGTCCTGTGATTCGTTCCACCGCTTCGCATACGCTTTCTGGGTTGATATGCTCACTCGTTTCGGCGATGATATGGCACTCTTTGTGCCCGATTAGAACCTCAACTGCGATTTTTGGATCATCCTGCTTTTTGTAGGCCATGTCCACGATCGCGCCTGCGATTCGGTCTGCGACCTTATCTGGATGGCTTGGGTTTACTTTTTCGAATGACATTTATTCACTTGCTCCTTCCCATTCTTTAATCATGTCGATCATGCTGGCCTTGCGGACTTCACTCGGGAACTCCGTGACCGTGACCGTGCGGTCTTTGTAGTGGTGTGCGATGCTGATGCTCGGATTTTGGCCGAATAGTTCTGCGAGTTTGTCCTCGTAGATTTCCATCCAAGCTTCGAAGACTTCGACTGCGAAGGTTTCGCTTCTCGTTTCGATCATTGCTTGTCCTTTCCGTCAAATGTTGCGTGTTTTAGAGCTTCAGGGCGTCTTGTGGTTCCCTGCATCTGCACCTCCCAGCGGTTTGCTAGTCGGTAGC
>Ga0326514_10000349_pt1 | contig 31728 bp, 24 predicted proteins | sample 3_2548_0518_D_FD_203653 | JGI IMG/M metagenome (GOLD analysis project Ga0326514, IMG submission 203653) | Bovine rumen microbial communities from UC Davis, California, United States - 3_2548_0518 | ecosystem: Host-associated > Mammals > Digestive system > Stomach > Rumen | place: USA... | reverse complement strand
TTATATAGGGGTATTTATTATATACAATTTGAGGAGATTTTTAAAGGGCGGGGGCGGCCCGGGCGGACATGGGCGGGCGGGGCTGAACGGATATGGACGAGACGGAGAGGTGGTGGCTGAACGGACAGGGGCGGGACGGCACGGAGAGGGGGCGGGGGTGGACGGGTGAGGACGGCATGGACGGACATGGACGGGAATAGCCCGGACAGGTGGTGGACGGGTGGGGGCGGTTCGGACGGACACGGACGGGACGGCCCGGACAAGGGGTGGAAAAAGGAGCCGGATGGCTCCGGCTCCTTGGGGGGATATTTACTTTTTCCTGATCTCTTCCAGTTGTTCTTTTGTAATTCCGGTGATGTTAAGAATCGTCTCGTCCTCGTAATTTGCTGCGAGCATATTTTGAATGATTTTAGTGACCCTGGCTTTCGCCTGGGCTGCTTCGGTCTTTGCCTGGGCTGCTTCGGCTTCTGCTTCGGCACGTTCTTCCTTGATCAGCATCTGTAGATCCATGTACTCTTTCCTCCACTCTGGTCTCGTTCTTGCATACCTTACCGATGCATCCAGTTTCCGGATGTAATCATCCCCGTCTCCTGCACCCGGTTCGCCATCCATGTATTTCAGGAATTTTTGCATCGGTCCGCTAATGTCATTTTCAGTACCCTTGGTACTGTAAAATATGATCTCAGTCCCATCTGAAAGTGCCAGATCCGGGTCTTCCTCGCAGTATCTCCGGAACGTGTAGCGGTGCCCGTTGCCATAATCCAGCTTGAACGTGCAGATGAAGATGATGTATACGGGTTTGAGTTCGTGGTAATTTTTCCCGCTGTCAAGCTGATCCATATCCAACATGCTGTTGTAGTACCTGCTACGCTTCGGGAGATTTTTCTTGTCAGTTGTCTGGCACTCGACGTCAAAGAGATGTCTGCCGTCCTTCGCGTATACATCCAGGCGGATGCCCTTGAGCCCCGGAGCCACCTGATGAGTGCTTTCAGGTACCGGAACTACTTCTCCGATGTCCAGATCCGGAAATGCCCGTTCCAGAAAACCTTTGCAGTTCTCCGGGTCACTCATGACCTTTGAGAACATGAATGAATTGCTGATAGTCAGGTTCTCGTACGGCTCTATGCCATACGGGCTACTGTTCATGTCCTCAGTTACGTGATTCAGCATTCTATCATTCATATGATACCTCCCTGTGCTGAAACTGGCAGGAGGTGATATGGATGATCCTTCTCACATCCTGCGAACTACTGCTGCCGTGGAAATTTGCAGGATGATTGAAAAGACTTGGAAGGCTTTTGTATCAGCCTTTCTTAATAGAATCTGATCAGATTTCAGAATTTAGATATGGAATTGTTGTTTTTTCAGTACCTGCTGATACAAGTATAGACTTGTCTTGAAGTTGTTGCAAGCCCTAAATAGATTCTTTTTTTGTCCTTTTTATTATTCATGATGATGTGCGTGTGTTAAGTTGTCTGAATATTCTTTAAATTGTGTCTGAATTGACTGGAATTATCTGGTGCCTGGCACCAGTCAATTTGCAAAGAATCGGGGCAATTATCAGACTATTATGGGGTTGTTTTTTCTGGAATTTGTGTCATAATGCAAGTGCGCTATATCTGTATGACCAGAACGGCAGCAAAGGAGAAGTGCATATTTCGCTTATGATGTCTGAAGCGGGCTGGGCAGCCAGGACTTTGATGGGTCCGGCGGACTCGATGGGTCGATGTTTTCAGGGCTTTTATGTGCCCTTCGATCCGATGGGCTGATGCGGCAGATGTTCTGATAGCTCCTTTCCTCTGGTCGGTTACTGTTGTCAGTTTTTCACTGATTCCCGTTGCCGCTTTTTTATGCCATTTTGCGGCTTTATGCGTACCTGGTACCTTGCTTATTTTCTGTGATATGTCTGGGGGTGTCCGGGGTGCAAAGGCGAATGGGCGATGATGAGCGGCGATTCGGTTGTCTGTCAAAGGAAGGAGATTTCTTATGATTTCTACTGCAGCTGCAACTCCTGCAAGATCTGATTCCAGGATCAGATTCATGACTGAGACGGCGATCCTGATCGCCATCACTCTGATCATGGGGCTTACCCCTCTCGGGACTCTGCGGACCCCGGTTCTTTCTGTATCCCTTGTTACCATCCCGGTCGCGGTCGCTGCGATGCTGGTCGGATGGAAGGGTGCCCTGATCTGTGCGACTGTCTTCGGTATCACTAGTTTTGTCAATGCGATTACCGGTGCTTCCGGACTGCTTTCCGCTCTCTTTCAGGTGAATCCTTTCGGAGTATTTGTGACCGCTATCGTTGCAAGGATGCTGATGGGACTCTTCACCGGGCTCATTTTCAAGGGTCTGCACAGCATCAGCAATAAACCGGTTTCCTACTACCTGACCGGACTTGCTGCTCCGCTGCTGAACACTCTGTTCTTTATGGGTTCCCTGATGCTCTTCTTCTACAAGTCTGATTACATGCAGGGCATGGCCCAGAAGCTTGGTGCGGTGAATCCGATGTCTCTGGTTATCGCTATGGTGGGAACGCAGGGCCTGATTGAAGCGGTTACCGGGTGCGTGCTTGGCGGGACCGTCGGATTTCTTGTAGCAAAGGCGCTGCACAGAAGATAAGCAGAAAATGAATTGTCTGAATATTAACGTGAATTGTCTGGTGCCTGGCACCAGACAATTTTGGCTTTTTCTCACTGGTTGAGGAGTTTCTGGAATTCTTCGGGGGACATGTTAGCTTTCTTTGAGGCGTCAGTTAATGAGATCTTGTTCTCACGCACAAGATCCAGAAGTATGCTAAAAATGCCTTCTTCTCTTCCTTCTTCTCTTCCTTCTTCCCTGAACAACTGCATCGTCTCGGCTTCGTTATATTCTGTAAGCAACATTCCTTTCACCTCTGCCCTGTGAGCCTCTAAGAATGACTTTAATACAAAATTATCCGGCATATCCGTGATTGCCTGATCTACTGCTTTTTCTATATTCATCCTGCTGCAATTTTCCCGAATCTGTGAGATGGTCCACGCATATTCCCTAAGCGGTTTACAAAGAGTGAGCAGATTTACATTTCTCCCATAATTGATATTAATCATGCGAACACGGACTTCTATATCCGGCTCCGATTTATCCGGGAAGGAATCGCTCAGCTTAAGGATCTGCTCATCTGATTCTTTGCGGGTTCCATTGTAGAAAACAATCAAGTGCGGAACCGGAAGTTTCAGAAGCTTACTGCCATATTTGTTGAGCTTATTTTCCTTGATGTACTTTTCATATAGATTCCCAGCATACTGGAGCTGTCTTACAGGCATATTAGGATTATAGGTACTCTGCTGTTCGTAGAGATTCATCTCATCTGAGATTATGAAAGAAACATCATTATGCATTCCCAGATATAGCACTTCCTTGATCGTAGTTATCTCGATCTGAGAAGGATCTGTATAATTGGAACCGCTTATGGCGTTATAGAGTTCCAATGTCCAGTTTTTGTGGGCTTCGCTGCTGAAAATGAACGTGAAGAGACGGTCTTTGTATTGATTGTTTATGATTTTCATAGTCGTTCCTGGCGCTCTCTCCACATGTATAAGATAGCAAATTATCGAAATTGGGTCAAGTATTTATTATCCTTATTTTTATCCTTTCTTATTCTTTTATTCTAGTCGTCAGATAATTCGATTATTATTCTGTAATTTTCAGATATTTTGAGAGAGTTGTCTGGTGCCTGGCACCAGACAATTTGCCAATATTGTCAGACAATTCACCGGCACATGTAATATGCCATGACGTGCATTGCCTGCTGGAACTGGCCCTCTTTAATGAGGGTCTCGAGTTCGTCTTTGGTGCGGAGGTGCATGTTGAGGAATTCGGTCTCATCGAGGCTCTGCCCTGTGACTTTGCGGCATTTTTTTGCGCGGTAGATGTAGGCGTAGTTGTCGGCTATGGTTGCATTTGAGGGTACTGTGATGATGTGTTCCCACTCGCCTGATTCGTAGCCGCTCTCTTCCAGCAACTCCCGTTTTGCGGCTGCGAGAGCCTGCTCCGGGGTCGCATTGGGGCTTGCCGGCTTCGTGAAATCCGGGCGGTCGGTACCCTCGATTCCGCCCGCGACGAATTCATTTGTGACAATTCGGATGCCCTGGCGGAACTGACGGACGGTCAGATATCTGCCTTCTTCATCAGTGGCTACGATCACGACGTAGTCACGGCGGCTGTAGTTGTAGTAGGGCTCAAAGATGGAGCCGTCCGGCATCCTGTAGCTGAGTCTGCGGAAATCGATCCACTGATCGTTGACCACGTGATCTACGTCAAGCAGCTGCCAGATGAGGTTTTCGCTATCGTTTGAATGGGACATCGTTTTCTCCTTTTTGTATGTATGACGGCGAAGGCGGTATTGGTGCCAGGCACAGGCAGGCTTCAGCAGACCGGGATTTTCCAGCCGACATCTTCCGGCCGGTCATCTCTCAGTGAATTATCTGACAGCTCAGGTGAATTGTCGGGTGCCTGGCACCAGTCAATTCATGGCACCAGTCAATTCAGGTGAATTATCTGACAACTCAAGCAAATTGTCGGGTGCCTGGCACCAGTCAATTCAGGTGAATTGTCTGACAACTCAGGTATACAAAAGGCTGCCGGGCGGTGCATCTGTCCTGCACTGCCCGGCAGCCTCATCTTTTCAGCGTTTCTTGTGTCTTCTCAGCTCGATTCCGGTGACTGTGGAGACTGCGGCCACGACCGCGGCGATCACTGCGATCAGGACCATCACTCCGAATACGCTTAGTGCTATGATGACTCCTACCGGCATATCCGTGTCCTCCTGTTTTCTTGTCTATACTGGTTTCTATTCTGGCACATCCTGAGAAATTTCTCAAGCCCTCCGGTTTCTTTTTACCCGAACCTTCTGAGCTTCACCACGCACTCACAGTGCCGGGTGTATGGAAAGAGGTCCACGGGCTGAGCCTCCTCTGCCTCATATCCAAGTTCTTCGAACAGTTCGAGATCGCGCGCCAGGGTGTCCGGCCCGCAGGATACATAGACGATGCGCTTTGCGCCGGAGAAAGCAGCTGCCTTGATGAAAGCCGGCGTGCTGCCCGTGCGGGGCGGGTCCATGATGATGACGTCCGGAAGGCGGACGTCGCCGGACGAGAGCTTCTCACCACGCCTGCTCTTGCCTCCGCCTCTGCTCTCCTGAAGCTCCGCCAGCCCTGCCAGCGAATTCAGGTAATTGCCTGCGTCATCGCAGATAAAGTCGATGTTTTTGATCCTTCCGGCTTTCGCATTGCTGATCGCATCGCGGACGGCATCCTTGTTGAGCTCGACTCCGGTCACATGGCCTGCTTTGTCCGAGGCAATGATGCCGATCGTCCCGGTTCCGCAGTAGGCATCCAGGACCTCCTCTTTGCCCGTCAGCTCCGCATACTCGAGTGCCTTTCTGTAGAGGATCTCCGTCTGAGCAGGGTTCACCTGGTAAAATGAATTCGGCGAGATCCGGAACAGATGTCCGCACAGCTCATCCATGATGAAACCAGGCCCATAGATCGTGACATTTCTCTCACCGAGAACCATCGATGTGTTCTGGTCGTTTATATTGAGGACGATCGATGTGATCTCCGGATGCTCCTTCCGGAGCGCTTTGACGAAATTATTCTTCCCTGGGAAAATGGGGCTCGCGACGACGATGACGACCAGGTACTCGCCTGTTGCGTACCCTTTCCTCACAAGCACATGGCGGAGCAGGCCGTAGCCGGTGTCTTCGTCGTAGGTGCGTATCCGGAAGGACCGGAGCAGGTTCCGGATGCTGACGATGATCGCGTCCGCCTTCCGGTCCTCGATCATGCAGAAGTCGTTTGGGACGACCACATGAGAATTCTTCTCATAGATGCCCGATACCGGGTTGCCCTTGCGGTCGTGGTCAAATGCCGCGTGCACCTTGCACCGATAGTGCAGCGGATCCTTCATCCCGATGATCGGGCGGATCTTTTCCACGTGGTCTTTCAGAAGAAAGCGGATATGGGACTCTTTCTTCCGGAGCTGCTCTGCGTATTCCATGCCCTGATAGTCGCAGCCGCCGCACTTTTTGTAGATCGGGCAGACGCCATCCGGTAGTTTCTTTGCCGGCCGGTCCGGTCTGTCAGCACCCACATTGCGGAAAGCACGGTGAGAAACATTTGCGGAAACCGGTTCCCCGCCAGACGGTCTTTTGCCGTAAGGTGACCTCTTCCCTTCAGACGCCCTCCCCGTTCCATGACGGGATGAAACTTTCCTTCGCGGTTCCGCCCTCCTGGACGAATCCATTCCCGACTCCGATCTCGACTGCATAATCCACTAACCTCTCATATTCACGCTTCGTGACCTTGCGGGCAAGAAGCTCCATATCCTTGTCATCGCCGGCAGATGTTCCCATCGGCGTATACTGGTTCATCATGCTGATGTAGATGTCGCTTCCGTACGTCTCGTGAAGGTACTTCACGACTGCCCTGGCGTTCTTCACGTGCCCCGGAAGAAGCATATGACGCACGATCACGCCTTTTCTGATCAGCCTGCCGCCCGGCGGATACTTGCTTCCGGCTTTCTTTGGCTGCGCCGGCTCGTCATAGAATTCTAGACTCCCGGCCTGCCTGACCATCTCACCGATCGCGGCTTTGGCAGCCTCCGGGTAGTCGGCTGCATGGGAATACTTCCTGGCAAGTTCTATGTCCATGTACTTGAAATCCGGCAGATAGACATCCACCAGGCCATCGAGCAGCCTCAGCGACTCAACCTTCTCGTAGCCGCTCGAATTATAGACGACCGGAATCGTCAGTCCACTCTCTTTCGCAAGTTTCAGTGCCGCGGCCACCTGGGGAATATACTGGGCAGCCGTGACAAGATTGATATTGTTGGCGCCTTCCTCATTCTGCAGCCGCAGAAAGATCTCCGAAAGATGTTCCACAGTAACCCTGCGTCCCAGAATCCCCGGCAAATGGAGATCGTCCGGCCCGCCATCCGGCTCCCTGGCTGTCTTCGCCCCCGTCCCGGAAATGGGAGCATTCTGGCAGTACGCACACTTCAGTCCACAGCCCGTGAAAAAGACGGCGCCGGAGCCATTTGCGCCAGAGATGCAAGGCTCCTCCCAGAAGTGAAGCGCCGCCCTCGCCACATAGACATCCGCAGGGACACCGCAGACACCTCGTGCCCCGGAAAGCCGGTCCACCTTACAGCTGCGCGGGCAGAGAGTGCAGCTGCGCATATATTCATCCATAAAATGATCCATCTCCATAGCAAACCTAGCATAGTTGAAGCGCCCCTCTCCGTCAACCTGAAATTGTCAGAATTCTTCCGAAATTGACAGGTGCCTGGCACCAGACAATTCAGCCAAATTGTCAGACAACTTGGCCAAATTGTCTGGTGCCAGGCACCAAACAATTTCCATGCAATCCGGGATATTTTCAGACAATTTCCAGAGAGGGAATCACGATCCGTAGTTCTCGAGAATCTCCTCTGCGATCTCGCGCCGCGACATCTGGCGGTTCATAGCCTGCCGCTCGATGGTCTTGTGGGCTTCTTCCTCGCTCAGGCGCTCGTACTGGATCAGCAGGCACTTCGCGCGGTTGATGATTCGGATGTCCTTGATGCGGTCCTGCAGCATCTGTGTCTGCGGGACATTTCTGGAAAGCCGGATGCTGACCGCATGCATCATCTTGAGTGCCTGGACAAAGATCCGCTTGCCCAGGTCGGTCGAAAAGACATAGACTCCCGTACCATGCAGCTTCTGCTCCGACTGGTCAGCGCCCTGCGGCCGGCAGACAAAGATCACTCCGGCGCTTGTCCGGGAAGCCATCTCTGCGAGGTTATAGCCGTTTCCATCGATAAGCGGCGATATGATGATTACGATTGAAAATGTGCTTTCCTGCAGCGATTTCCATGCTTCCTTGCTGGTCGTCTTAACTATAATGTCCGCACTTCCCCAGTCGAGGACCATATCGGAAAACACCTTCTCCGTTTTGGGCCCGCTGACCGCGAGCAAGATTCTCGGTTCCCCTGTATTCATAAAGCTCGATCTCCCACTTACAAGATCCCGAAATACTTGTCGATCTCCAGCTGATGCCGGTCAGACGACATCTGATACTCTTTCCACTCCTCTTTCTTCTCCGAGAAGAACTCTTCTCTCGTCTGCTGCGGAAGGACCCGCTTCACAAGATCACTCTCCTCCGCCAGCTTCAAAGCTTCCCCAAGGTCAGCCGGCAGTCGTCTCACGGATGGGTCACTGATCTTGTAAGCATTCCCATTATAAGCCGGGCAAAGCTTTGTCCCTGCCTCGATCCCGTCAAGTCCTGCGTGGATCATAAGTGCGAATGCCAGATACGGATTGCACGAAGGATCCGCAGACCGGAGCTCCGCCCTCACATGCTTTCCGACCGCCGCCGGGATCCGGATCAGCTGGGACCGGTTCTGGTGTGACCAGGTGACAAACCTGGGTGCCTTGAACGATCCGAATCTCTCATAAGAATTTGGTGTCGGATTGAGGAACGCCGTGATCTCCGGCACCTTCTCAAGAATACCGGCGATGAAACTTTCTCCCGTCTGGGAATGCTCGCCTCCGGTCTTGAACACCGAATGCCCGCCCCTGATCAGCGAGAAGTTGATATGCAGCCCATTGCCGCAGTTGTCCGCGAGCGGCTTCGGCATAAAGGACGCATACAGGTCATTGATCTGCGCGATCGACTTGACCGCCATCTTCAGCGTCATGAAATTGTCCGCCGCCTGCAGCGCATCCGCATAGCGGAAATCGATCTCATTCTGTCCGGGACCGCACTCATGGTGCGAGCACTCCGGGCTCAGCCCCATATCCTCGATCGCCAGGCAGATTTTCCGCCGCATATCCTCGCCCTTGTCGAGCGGCGCAATATCGCTGTAGCCCGCATGGTCCTGCGGAATCAGCGTCGGAGTGCCATCTTCATCCAGTTTGAAGAGGTAGAACTCACACTCCGTGCCGAAATTGATGATGTACCCCATATCGATCGCGCGGTCCACAGCTTTCCGAAGCACATTTCTCGAATAAGCCTCAAAATCGCTGCCATCCGGATTCTTCACGTCGCACTGCATGCGCATGACCCGCTCGTGGACCGGCCGCCAGGGCAGAATCGAGATCGTCGAGCTGTCCGGCACCAGAAACAGGTCCGAAAATTCAACTCCCGTAAATCCCGGAACCGCGCTGGCATCGAAGGAGATCCCCTCCTCGACCGCCCTCTTCAGCTCGGAGGACATGATTGCCATGTTCCTGAGGCGTCCGTTCAGATCGCAGTAAGCCAGCCGGATGAATTTGACATCCTCGTCACTTACAAGCTGCAGCAGATCCATAGTTGACTGGTTCATGATAACATTCCTCTTTTGCTTCATATTACCCGCTCTAAACGATCTCCGCGGGCCCTTTTTCTTTATTTTATCTGTCTTTCTCCTTGCTGACGCTCCTTCCTGCAGCAAGCCCCGCAGCTAAAGCTGCTCCCGAAGCCGCCTTGAGGAACTCGCGGAACAACGGATGAGCCTTGTTCGGGCGGGACTTGAACTCCGGATGGAACTGGACTCCAACATAGAAGGAATATCCCGGCAGTTCCATCGCTTCGACCAGGCGTCCGTCCGGGGATGTACCGGAGAACACAACGCCCTCTTTCTCGATCTCCCCTCTGAACTCATTGTTGACCTCATAGCGATGGCGATGTCTCTCATCGACCAGTGCTTTGCCGTATGCGTTGTAGAGCTCGGTTTCTTCCTTTACGCTGCAAGGATAAGCGCCCAGCCTCATGGTGCCGCCCTTCGGCAGATTGCCCTGCTGGTCCGGCATCAGATCGATGACCTTGTGTGCGGAGTCCGGTGCGAATTCACCGGAGTTGGCATCCGTCCAGCCAAGAACATTTCTCGCATACTCGATCACTGCGATCTGCATGCCCAGGCAGATTCCGAAATAAGGGACCCTATTCTCTCGCGCATAACGGCATGCCGCGATCATGCCCTCGATCCCACGGCTGCCGAAGCCGCCCGGAATGATGATGCCATTCACTCCCTTGAGGATGGAATCGACATTCTCATCCGTAATGGTCTCGGAGTCAACCCAGTCAATATCGACATTGACCCCGTTCTCCCAGCCGCCGTGCCTCAGGGCTTCGGCGACAGACAGATAAGAGTCATGAAGCTGCACATACTTGCCGACCAGGGCAATCTTCACAGACTTCTCGCATCCATGGATCCTGGTCAGCATCTGCTTCCAGTCGGTCAGGTCGACCGGCATGCTCTCGTCCAGATGCAGTTCTCTCAGCGCGATCTTCGCGAGTCCCGCGTCTTCCAGCATCATCGGGGCCTCGTAGAGGACCGGCAGCGTCAGGTTCTGGATGACGCAGTCCTCCTTGACGTTGCAGAACATGGCGATCTTCTTGAGGACACTCTTCTCGATCGGCTGGTTGCAGCGCGCGACGATGATGTCCGGGAAGATACCATAAGACTGCAGCTCCTTGACAGAGTGCTGGGTCGGCTTGGACTTGTGCTCCCTCGAGGATTCCAGATAGGGCACCAGCGTCACATGGATGTAGAGGCAGTTCTCCTTGCCCACCTCATAGCGGACCTGACGGATGGCTTCCAGAAATGGCTGTGACTCGATATCGCCTGTCGTTCCCCCGATCTCCGTGATAATGACGTCCGCATTGCCCTTCTTGCCGACCGAATAGATGAACGACTTGATTTCATTTGTGACATGCGGGATGACCTGGACGGTCTGCCCGAGGTACTCGCCGTTCCTCTCCTTGTGGAGGACATTCCAGTAGACCTTGCCCGTCGTCAGGTTGGAGTACTTGTTCAGGTCCTCGTCGATGAAGCGCTCATAGTGCCCCAGGTCCAGATCGGTCTCGGCGCCATCCTCGGTGACGAAGACCTCCCCATGCTGGTAGGGACTCATCGTGCCCGGATCGACATTGATGTAAGGATCGAGCTTCTGGGAGGCCACCTTGAAGCCCCTCGCTTTCAGAAGACGGCCAAGGCTCGCCGCCGTGATGCCCTTTCCAAGCCCGGAAACAACACCGCCCGTAACAAAGATATACTTCGTAGCCACTTTCCATACCTCCTGGTTCTGCTTCATCTATCAGCTATGACCCCGGCCGGCTGCGCCGCCCGGAAATGTAATTCTCCTGCTCTCAGGAACTATAAAAGAGTAAGAGGCACCTAAGGTCTGCACTCCTCATCTTGAGAGCTGCACACCGCAGATGCCTCCTTTGGACATACGTAAGGTATCACAGGAAAGACCCGCATGTCAAGAAATTAACGACAAGGCACCACACGGATTTTCGGAAGGCGCCATGTTTGCATAAATTTTTCGGCTTGAATTGTCTGAAAATTGCATGGAATTGTCTGGTGCCTGGCACCAGACAATTCCATGATATTCCGGACAGTTTTCGAACAATTCATTAAATTGTCAGACAGCTTATGCAAAAAGAAAACCCTTCCGTCCCACCTGCATCTCCAAATGGATGCCGACGGTTCGGAAGGATTTCCTGCGGAACAGGCGTCAGGCGCCTATAGAAAGTTCAATTACTTGCTTACTACAAAGTTCACGATTCTTCCAGGTACGTAGATCTCCTTGCGGATGGTTCCGGTCAGGCGGTCGCCGAGAGCTTCCTTTGCTGCTGCGATTGCCTGGTCTTTGGTCGCATCCTTCGGGATAGTGATCTTTCCGCGAAGCTTTCCATTCTCCTGGACAGCAATCTCGATCTCAGCCTCGATGGTCTTGCTCTCATCATAGACCGGCCACTGAGACATAGAGCAGAAGCCTTCATGTCCGGTGAATTCCCAAAGTTCCTCGCAGAGATGCGGAGCAAATGGGCAGAGAAGCTTGATGAAGATCTCGAACTGTTCTTTGGACAGAGCGCCGCCTGCGTAGATCTCATTGATGAGCGTCATCAGCGCTGCGATCGCTGTATTGAACTTGGTTGACTCGATATCATCAGATACTTTCCTGATCGCGCGATGAACAGGAGCTTCGAGCTTTTCTGTCTTCTTTGCATCATCGGTAATCATGTCGGTCAGGCCAGCTACACGGTCCAGAAACCTCTTGCAGCCCTTGACGGATGCATCAGACCACGGGGCAGCAGCAGTGTAGTCACCCATGAAGAGGACATAGGTTCTCAGAGTGTCTGCGCCATACTTATCAACGATATCCAGAGGATCGATGACATTGCCCTTGGACTTGGACATCTTATCGCCGTCCTCACCAAGGATCAGTCCCTGGATGGTACGCTTTGCATATGGTTCTTTGCAGGGAACCTGTCCGATATCATAGAGGAATCTGTGCCAGAAACGGGAATAGAGCATATGTCTGGTGACATGCTCCATGCCTCCGTTGTACCAGTCGACCGGCATCCAGTACTTCAGCTTGTCCGGATCTGCGAACTTCTCCGCATTATGCGGATCGCAATATCTGAGGAAGTACCAGGAAGAGCCAGCCCACTGCGGCATGGTATCGGTCTCACGCTTTGCTGCTCCGCCGCACTTCGGACAGGTGCAGTTCACGAATTCCGGAACTCTTGCCAGTGGAGACTCACCATCGGTACCAGGTTCAAAATTTTCAAGGTTCGGAAGCTTTAGAGGAAGCTGGTCTTCCGGAACCGGAACGATCCCACACTTCGGGCAGTGGATCAGCGGAATCGGCTCGCCCCAGTATCTCTGGCGGTTGAAAGCCCAGTCCTTCATCTTGTACTGAACACCCTTCTCACCGATGCCTTTCTCGGCGAGGACTTCGAGCATCTTCCGGATGGAATCCTTCTTATTGGTAAAACCGTTGAGGAATTCAGAGTTGATCATCTTTCCATCGCCGGTGTATGCTTCCTTCTCAACGTCGCCGCCCTCGATGACCGGGATGATATCGCAGCCGAACTTTTTAGCGAAGTCATAGTCACGCTGGTCATGAGCCGGAACTGCCATGATCGCGCCGGTGCCGTAACCCATCATGACATAATCTGCAGCGAAGATCGGAATCTCCTTGCCGGAAATCGGGTTGATAGCGGTGAGGCCTTCAAGCTTGACGCCGGTCTTGTCCTTGACCAGCTGGGTACGCTCGAACTCTGTCTTCTTCGCGCATTCCCTGCGGTAATCTTCCAGAGCGAACCAGTTGGTAATCCTGTCCTTGTACTTATCAAGCAGCGGATGCTCCGGAGCGACGACCATAAAGGTGACTCCGTAAAGAGTATCGCATCTGGTCGTGTAGATTCTCAGCTTATCGTCGGTATCTTTCACCTGGAAATTGACGAATGCGCCTTCTGATCTTCCGATCCAGTGGACCTGCTGCTGCTTGACATTCTCCGGATAATCAACATCCTTCAGACCTTCGAGAAGCTTATCAGCGTACTCGGTGATGCGAAGGTACCAGACTCTCTTCGGAAGCTGGATGACATCATTGTGGCAGATATCGCACTTGCCGCCCTGGGAATCCTCATTGGAAAGGACAACCTTGCAGTGCGGGCAGTAGTTGACGAGAGTGGTGTCACGGAAGACCAATCCCTTCTTGAAGAGCTGAAGGAAGATCCACTGTGTCCACTTGTAGTAGTCCTCATCCGTCGTATCGATGACTCTGGACCAGTCGAAGGAGAAACCAACCTTCTTCAGCTGCTCAGTGAAGTGCCTGATGTTCTGATCCGTGATCTGGCGCGGATGAGTGTTGGTCTTGATCGCATAGTTCTCAGTCGGCAGACCGAAAGCATCAAATCCGATTGGGAAGAGGACATTGTAGCCCTGCATTCTTCTCTTTCTGGAAACAACCTCAATGCTGGAATATGCCTTAATGTGTCCGACATGCATGCCGGCGCCCGACGGATACGGAAACTCGACCAGTCCGTAGAACTTCGGCTTCTTGTCGAAATCCTTCGCCTCGAAGATCCTGGCATCTTCCCACTTCTTCTGCCACTTTGGCTCAATCTTCTTAAAATCGTACCTCATATATGTACTCCTAATGTGCGCCATCGGCGCACGCTTCAAAGGTTAACTTACAATCCTGACCATCATAACGCATTTGTTAAGTTATGACAAGAAAAGGTGCCTGGCACCACCTTCTGCGCTTTGGAAACTGCTTCACCCGTCTTTTGTGTGAATGGCGTCGAAGGAATCCCGCTTTCCAGGTAATCAGGAATTGTCTGTATGAGTCATATAGTAGAAGACATACTGCTGCATAATTCCGGCATATTCTCCGAATTTCGGAAATGGATCTTCCCCTCCGCATCTTGAGATCGCGCGGTCGATCCATACGTCCACAGGTGACCTCCCGGTCCTCCCAAATCCGAACAGACTGATGCAGTCAGCGACCTTCTTTCCAACACCCTTAACGGTTACCAGCCTATCAAACAGCGCATCATCATCCAGATTCTGCATCGCCTCAAGATCCAACTCACCGGACATGATCTTGTCTATCGCATCTCTGACATACGGTGCCCGGTATCCGAGCCCCGCATCACGAAGATCCTGCTCGCTGGCACATTTCAACTCTTCCGGTGTCGGGAAACTATAAAGTCCGGTTTCCTTATCCTCTTTTCCCGAAATCACCAGAACCCTCGACATGTCAGTGTCATCCTTCCGATCATTCCTAACATCCAGTCTATGCCCATACAATCTGGACAGCTTCTCCACAGAAGCCGCAATCGCAGGCATATTTTTTCTCTGTGAGAGAATAAAAGTGATCAGCACCTCCCAGGAATTCTGTCTGAGGATTCTCAGCCCCTCTCCCGATTCAGCTGCTTTCATCAGAAATGTTCCGGTCCCGTCACATTCCTCTGAAAACTGGCTGGAGCAGATTTCCCGGATTCTGGAATAATCCCTGTCCAGATCGAAATATTCTTTCCAGAAGCTATCCCATTCCTCCCCGCTGCAGTCCACTTCATATTTGTCTTCAGGCCGGACCTTTCGGATTCTCAGAACTCTGTCTCCGCTGATGAAAAGATAAGTTCCATCTCCAAATCTTCTTGCCCTGAAACACTGACCGCAGTCCGCGATCTTTTCCAGACTAAAATCATCCCTTATCGTTACAAACAAACTTACTTCCCGCCTCTTTTCTGCCTCTTTCATCAATCCTTCTCATAGGCAAATCCTGGGTCGTTGTCCTCCTGTCCGGTTCTGTCTGGCGTATTCCATCTCTTCCTTCTTCTCACGGTACTCCCGATATTCCGAAGAAGACATACATACCAGCCCGATATCGGTCTCATATGTATTACGATGATTCAGATCATCCCAGCCTTCCGGCTTTTTCCCTGCCTCCAGATCATTCAGTTCATCCTCGGACAAAATCTGCCCCTTTACAAGATAAAGTTCATCAGCCAAAGTATCCGGCATGTTGCGGTAGATAATCTTCTCATTCGCCAATCTGTCCGCTTTGTCTGCTGCGCTTCCACTCCTCGCTGCACTTTCACTGTCTGATGCGCTTCCGGTCTCTGACTCACTTAGATTGCCCTCTCCGGTCTTAGACAAAGCCAGACAGCACATCAGCGTCTGCCCTTCCTGCCTCTCTTCGCAGCCAAAATCCGCTTCCATGATGTCTTCAATTCTGTACTGCATATCACACACCTGTTTCTTCTTCACATTCAGTACGTAGTTCCCTGTTCCTGATTAACATATATCACCTGCTGCATGCCGTCTCCTGGCTGTCTTCATCATAGTTGAACTTTCCGTCGTTCTCCTCTTCCATCGCTTTAATGATATGAAAAACGGCATCGTTGTATGGTGTCGGAATTCCCAGTTCTCCGCCCAGTCTGACAACCGTCCCTGAGAACATATCGATCTCGGTATGTCGCTTTGCATCCAGGTCCTGAAGAGTCGAGTATCTTGCCCGCGGCTTTACCATAGAACCAGCTTTTGAACGGGTATCGATCTTTGTCATATCGATTCCCTTCGCAGAAGCGATTGCAATGACTTCTTCTCTGAGTTTCTGTCTAAGATAAGCCATATGGTCACTGTCTGTGTAAGCTCCGACCCCGCATCCTATAATCGCCTGCGGCAGGTTGTTACCCACATTCAGCAGAAATTTGCCCCAGATCTCGTCCATGATATGATCCGACTGTCTGAAGTGAAGCCCGGTGCCTTCGAATAACCGATCCAGAGCATCCACTCTGTCCGATCTCTTTCCGTCCTTCTCCCCATAGATCATCCCGATCGTCGTCTCCGGATCAAAAAGAATCTCCCGGTCATGTCTCTCGGAAGCTATCTTGATAAGGGAGTAGATGATCCTTCCTGTACCTGCTGCTCTCCCGATGATTTCTTCGCTGTCTACACCGTTCATGAGGCTCATGACAACGGTATGCTCATCGCATACTTTCCGAATATCCGGAAGCGCAGCTTCAAGAGCTGTATATTTGACCGTCACGATTAAGAGGTCCGCGCCATAAGCCTCCTCCGGAGACTTAACATTCGGTCGAAGCATCTGCCCATTGATCAGCAGGCCATTCTTCTTAAGACGAGCCTTCCGCCCGCCATCTGCGACTACGCAGAAATCAAAATACTGCTTCTGGGAAAGCCCCCAGATCAGATACGAACCAACCGCACCGGCTCCAAGAAGAGCCACTCTTTTATATTCCATAGGTCATCCCTCCAGGAAGATACGACAAATTTATCATCTGTTATAATAACATACGTTAGCAAAAATACCGTTGGAGAACAGAATTCATGAACTATCTCAGCATCTCAGAAGTCCTGAAAGCCGCATATGGTCAGAAGATCTACAAACTTTCCCTGCAGTCCGGCTGCACATGCCCTAACCGCGATGGCACACTCGGGACCGAAGGCTGCACGTTCTGTTCCGAAGGCGGTTCCGGCGACTTTGCCGCTCCTTTCCTTCCGATTGATGAGCAGATCCGCCTTGCCCGTCAGAAAGTGGATAAAAAGATCCCGGCGTCCCTTCCGCCTGACAAGCGTCTGTACATCGCGTATTTCCAATCTTATACGAACACATATGGGGACACGGAACGTCTGAAGAAGCTCTATCTCGGGACGATCTCAAGACCTGAGATCTGTATTCTCTCGATTGGAACCAGGCCGGACTGCCTGGACGATGAAAAGATTCAGATGCTGAAAGAGCTGAATGAAATCAAGCCCGTCTGGGTGGAGCTTGGTCTTCAGACTGCAAATGACTCAGTCGCGGCTCATATTCATCGCGGCTATCCGACGGCGGTATTTGATGACACTTACCGAAGACTGAAGCAGGCCGGGCTTACTGTTATCGTTCATGTCATCCTGGGGCTGCCGGGTGAGACAAAAGCAGATATGATGGATACCGTAAAACATGTAGCAGATCTCTTTACCTGTTTTCAGGATAGCACTCCAGGTTCAGAATATATCTTCCTAAGGGCCAGGTTGAAATTTCCTGATGGCATCAAGCTTCAGCTTCTCCATATCCTTCAAGGTACCCAGCTGGCTGCGGAATATGAGAAAACACCCTTCCCTATCCTGACTCTGGAGGAATACACCGGCATCGTGGTCTCTTGTCTGAAGCTGCTTCCGCCACAGACCATCGTTCACCGAATCACCGGCGATGGTCCGAAGAAGCTTCTGATTGCGCCCCTCTGGAGCGCCGATAAAAAAAGAGTCCTGAATACTCTTAATGCCGCCATCCGGAATGCCTGAGTCTTCAGGAACTGCATGATTGTTGTAATGCAAGGCGGAATGGATAACAGTCCGACGCATTTCATCAGATATATGTTAGAATAAAAAAAGCAACTTTTATACTTTCAAGGGAGGACAATCGCATGACAAAAGAAGAAATTATTGCAAAAGTGAAAGAGCTTGTTGCTGCCCCGACCATCTGTGACGAAGCGAAAGAAGCAGGTGAAAAGTATCTTGCCGCAGTCGGGACCGCAGATGAGAAGACTCTCGCAAAAGCGCTGATTGAAGAACTGAAAGAAGATGTCGGAAGCATCGACAGCTGCATTGAATTTTATAAGTCCGATATCGGAAAGCAGATCTACGGCGATAAGGTCCCGGCTCAGATTGAAGCTGCCGGGAAAGCTAAGGCTGCAGGCGAGAGATACTGCCTCTGCCCGGCATGCCAGGCAGGCGGCCTTATTCTCGACAATGCGGACGCAATCCTCTGATTGTTTTATAAAGCCTCGCCGCTCTTATAGATAACAAAAATCCCGGTTCCTCCGCCATCTGTCCGATTCGACCTGACAGACAGCAGCCAAAGGAGCCGGGATTCTATATAAATCTCTTGCAAACAGCCTACTCAAAAAGCCGGGATCCTATCTGAAATCTCTTACAGACAGCTTACCCGAAAGTGCCCGGATTCCATCCGGAATCTCCTGCAGCCACGTCAATCCAGCGTATCGATGATATCCAGGCATCTGGTCCTGTTCATCTTCTCGCAGAGCTCGATGAACTTGTCGACCGGAACATCGTTGAGCTTTTTGTTTCCTCTGATATTGATGGAAACAGTATTCTCAGCAGCTTCCTTGTCGCCCAGCACCACGATATACGGATCGCGGTAGTTGTGGAAGGTCTTGATCTTGGTCTTCATGTTGATGTCATTGTAGTCAGCCTCGACACGGATACCATGCTCAAGCAGCAGGTCCTCGATCTTGCGGGCATACTCGTTGTGCTCCGGACGGATCGGTACAAGAGCAACCTGCATCGGAGACAGCCAGAACGGGAAGTTGCCCTTGAAATTCTCGATGACGATACCGATGAATCTCTCAAGGGAACCATAGATCGCACGGTGGATCACGACCGGCATCTTCTGGGTTCCGTCCTCATCGGTATAGGTCAGACCGAAGTTGTGCGGCAGCTGGAAGTCAAGCTGGATGGTACCGCACTGCCACTCTCTTCCGATCGCATCCTTGATCTGAAGGTCGATCTTCGGTCCGTAGAAGGCACCGTCTCCTTCATTTACTTCATATCCATCCGGACCGTAGGTGTCGTCAAGAATCTCACGGAGGTCCTTCTCAGCCTGGTTCCAGACCTCGATGTCGCCCATGAAGTCAGCCGGTCTGGTGGACAGTTCCGCTCTGTAGGTAACGCCGAAGGTCTTGTAGACTTCATCTGCGATGGAGATGATATCCGCGATCTCAGACTTGATCTGGTCTTCTCTTACGAAGGTATGGTCATCATCCTGCCGGAATTCCTGCACGCGGAGCAGGCCGTTCAGCTGTCCGGACTTCTCCTTGCGGTGAAGGACATCATACTCAGAGTAGCGGATCGGCAGTTCCTTGTAGGAACGGGTCTTTCTCTTGAACGTCATCATCGCATTCGGGCAGTTCATCGGCTTTGCAGCCATGGTATCGATGCTCTCGCGGTTGTAGACAACGCTTCCAGCCTCGATCTTGTCCTTCTTAACCTCAGCATCCTGATCCTTCAGGTCACCGACCAGCTCGTCGATATCGATGTCTGCCTTGGTGTAGCCGTCCATGCCCGGAACGATGAACATGTTGTTCAAATAATGAGCCCAGTGACCGGATACGAGCCAAAGTCTCTTATTGTTGATCAGCGGAGCGGCAATCTCGGTATAGCCATGCTTTCTCTGGATCTGACGGCTGTACTTCAGCAGCGCCTGGTACATCTGCCATCCTCTCGGCAGCCAGTAAGGCATGCCCGGAGCCGTCTCATTGAACATGAAGAGTTCCAGCTGGGCGCCGATCTTTCTGTGATCACGCTCCTTAGCCTCCTCGATCATCTTGACATGAGCCTTCAGCTCATCTTTGGACGGATAAGCCCAGAGATAGACTCTCTGCATGTGGTCACGCTTCTCATCGCCTCTCCAGTAAGCCATGGAGGTGGAGTGGATCTTGAATGCTGCAGAGAGCAGCTCTTTGGAATTCTCCACGTGAGGTCCGCGGCAAAGATCGACATAATCTTCACCTGTATAGTAAACAGTAATCTTCTCATCTTCCGGGAGATCCCGGATCAGCTCAGTTTTGAACTTCTGGTCCTTAAAGATCTCAAGTGCTTCGTCGCGGGAGACTTCCTTGCGCGTCCAGTCTTCCTTCCTCTTCAGGATCTCACGCATCTTGTTCTCGATCGCGGTGAAGTCCTTCTCCGTGATCGACTTCCCTTCCGGAAGTACGAAATCATAGTAAGCGCCATCCTCGATCTGCGGCCCGATCGCATACTGAACGTCTTTGCCATAGATTTCAATGATGGCCTTTGCCATGATGTGTGCGAGGGAGTGACGGTACACTTCCAGAAACTGTTCTTTTTCCATGATAGAAACTCCTTTCGATTGGACCCAACCAGGATCCTTTTTTCTTTACAGGCAAGTTCCATTATAAAACTTTGCAGAAAAAGGGCAATACATAATCGCAAGTCCGCCCGCCCCCGTGCGGGCGGAAATGGCCATGACGGTGCGGACTGCCTGTTGCTTTACACAGCTTTTACATATGTATATCGAAATTTTTACCCAATTCTGGTATTCTGTTACCGGGCTGAAACCTGAAATTAACATAAATACACACGTATATCACACAGGAGAAATTATGGCTGAGATTTATGTTGTTGAAGATGACAAGGACATCCAGGAAATCGAGACGATCGCGCTGAAGAACTCCGGACACAGCGTATCCGGCTTCTCGAATGGAAAAGATTTTTTCCGGGCAACAGGAGAAAAGACACCGGACCTGGTCCTTCTCGATATCATGCTGCCTGATATGGATGGCTATGAGATTCTGAAAAAACTCCGTCTCAGTGAGATCACTTCTCACATCCCGGTCATCATGGTCACAGCCAAGACGGCTGAGATCGACATGATCAAGGGACTGGATATCGGGGCGGACGACTACATCAAGAAACCGTTCTCCGTCATGGAGCTGATCACGAGAATCAAGGCGCTTCTCCGCCGGACCCAGGGTGAGCAGGCACGCTCCATCCTTCGTCTGGGTGATATCTTCCTCGACAGCTCCCGTCGCGTCGTCACGGTGGAGGACCGCACGATCGAGCTCACCTACAAGGAATTCGAGCTGCTCAAGCTGCTCATGTCCAATCCGGGCATCGTCCTGACCCGTGAGATCATCATGCAGAAGGTCTGGGACACCAACTTCGAGGGTGAATCGAGAACCGTCGATATGCACATCAAGACCCTGCGCCAGAAGCTGGGTGCTTCCGCTGACCACATCAAGACCGTCCGCAATGTCGGCTATGTCATGGAGTAACACGACATTTGCCTCATCAGAATCCCGCATAGATCAGGTCAACTGCCTGATAACCTGTTCCATAAGCACCGAAGATGATCACGGCAAAGATCAGTGCATAATAGCATGCCCAGCGGACCGGGGTCTTCCTTTTGGACATCCAGTCGCGGATGGAGAATCCTCTCTCGGTCAGCAGATCGTAGATGAAAACAACGACTGTTCCCAGAACAACTGCGAGCCAGTCAGACTCGTTGATGCCCAGGTTCAGCAGGCTTCCGTCCCAAAGGCGGCTGATCCCGAATCCATGGAAAAGATTCAGGAACATATGAACGCCTGAATTGAGTCCATTTGCACGGAAGAACAGTTCACCCGTGAAGATGATGACCCAGGTTCTCAGGATACGGAAAAGTGTCGGTCCCCTGCCTTTACGGTTGATGCCTGTCTTGGCATAAAAAGCATCTCTTGCCGGATCGATCACCTGCTCCAGAAGCAGGAGAACCAGATAATAGATTCCGTAGAAGATGTAGTTCATCTGCGGACCGTGCCAGAGACCGTTGAAGAGCCACACCGGCGTCAGAGCCAGAGCAGAGGTCGCAAGTTTTGCCGCATGTCTTCCGCTCTTCTTTCTCACCTTCTTGCCCAGATTCTTGGAGAACCTGGAAGCAGCAACCGGATAGAAGACATAATCCTTGAGCCATGCTCCCAGAGTGATATGCCATCTGCGCCAGAATTCCGATGCCGTCTGTGAGAAGAATGGCTGACGGAAATTCTCCGGAAGCTTGATACCGACAAGCCGGGCAGAACCAATTACGACATCCATCATGCCAGAGAATTCCATATAAAGCTGGACCGTGTAGCAGACAGCCGCAACGATGATCATGACTCCATGCGGCAGTTCCGCCTTGTCGAAGAGATTGGCAACGACCGTATTCAGGCGGTCTGCGATCACGATCTTCTTGAACATGCCCCAGAAGATGCGCATGACAGCATAAGCCATATCCTGGCCATTGCGCTCGAAGAGTTTCTGCTCTCCGGTAAACTGCCTGACTGTATCGCCGTAGCGGGCAATCGGACCTTCCATCGTCTGCGGGAAGAAACCGATCAGCAGAGCGATTCCGAAGAAATCATGTTCAGCCGGGATCCTCTTCCAGTAAACTTCGAGAATGTAGCCCACCGCTTCCAGTGTGTAAAATGAAAGTCCGATCGGGACGAGGAGCGTCGGTGCGACAAGCGGGACTCCTCCGCCTTTCACGATAAAGCGGTTGGCGATGGACATGAAGAAACCGGTATACTTCAGATAAAGCAGGATCCCGAACAGGATGATGATGGAAACCAGCATCAGGGTCTTGTGGAATGCTTTCTTTCTCTTCAGCGCACTGATCTCCGGGCTCTTCTCTCCGCTCTTTTCCGCTTTGCGGATAAGCACTTCGTAGTTTTCCGGAATGCTGTCCCCGACTTTGCCGATCCAGAGTCCCATCAGGTAGATGAATACCGTATCTCCCAGCAGATAGACGATCAGGTACTTGCTGCACAGCCAGAAGTAAACCCAGGAAACCGCCGTCAGCACGTATTTTCTGAATTTCTTTGGGCTTATGGAATACAGAAGCACCGTCAGCGGCAGAAATATAAATAGATATGAAAGTTCATTGTATCCCATGTGTCCTGTCGCCCCCAAATTTCACTTCAAACATCCTGTCAGATTTCATTCTCTAATTACTCACCCTTGCCCTTGTGCCTGCTTCCGGGCTGCCTTCTGCCATCTGGCCCTTCTTTTTGCCAGCCTGTCCATGACTTTCCGGGCTCCGGCATCGGCTTCTTTCTTATAGGAAGCGGCTGCCTCTTCCCAGTCTGAGTAGCCCGGATCTTCTCTCCGGTCAGGCAGATCCGGTTCCAGCTCTTTTACAGCCTCCGACAGATAAGCGGTCACTTTCCTTGCTCCGCATATATTCAGGTGGTCTCCTGCGTCCAGGCTGTCTGTCTTCCAATCGATTCCAACCTGATCAGTCAGCAGGTTGAGATCCAGATAAGTCAGTCCTCTCTCCTCCGCCAGCTTCGCAAATGTATTGTGCTTTTTCATATCATAGTTCTGGGGAGATGGGGCGCTGTACAAGATCAGCTGCACCCCTTTTGAATCGCACAGCCGAAGCAGTCTGTCAAGCATCCGGATGTTTGCCGGAGGCAGATCATAGAAGAAATCACTCGGGTGCATGTAAAGTCCCATGTTCTTAGGTCTTTTGACCTGAGTTCTGATGATATAGCCTTTCCACATAGCCGGCTGCCAGTCCAGCGGATCGAGCCCGTGAGTCCAGATATTGTGGAAACGGAAAACGGGAAACACCCACTCAGCCTCGCCCTTCATCAAAGCCTCCAGAGCCTCATTTTCCTCTACAGGCTCGGTCAGGGAAAGTGTCTCAAGCACCAGGACTTTGATCTTCTGACGCTTCAGCGTGTTCTCGACCATCAGATAGATTTCCTGCATCTTCAGCCGGTAAGCGCTGGCGTTAAAGCTCGCGATTCCCTGATCTGTATAAGCCTCCAATGGAGAATAAGACGCAGCCGACTCACTGTTGCCTGTCACCAGAAGATCCAGGCTGCCTTTTCTTTCCTCTCCGAGGGCTGTGTAGATGTAATCCCGCATATGCATGCCCTTTCTGCCTTCCTCTGAAGACAGAAAGATAAAAAAGCGGGAAACCAGAGAAAACAGCAGAATCAGTACCAGGAAGAATAAGACTCCCCTGATCCTGCTTCCTTTTCCGGAATGATTCGTCTGTTTCATATAGCTTTCTTTCCAATATCAGAATCCTGCGTAGATCAGGTCGACCGGTTCGTATCCGGTCCCGTAAGCTCCGAACATGATCACTGCGACGATCAGCGCATAATAGAGAAGCCAGCGGACCGGCAGTTTCTGTTTCCAGATCCAGTTTTTCATCGAGAAGCCCCGCTCGATTAGCACATCGTAGATGAATACGACAACCGTGCCAAAGATGACCGCGATCCAGTCAGCTCCTTCGATGCCCAGATGAAGGAGGGTCCCGTCGAAGAGGCGGCTGATCCCGGAGTTTTTGAACATGCTGCCGAACATATGCAAGCCGGCGCCCATGGTATCCGCGCGGAAGAAGAGCTCACCTGTGAAGATGATGAGCCAGGTCCTCAGGATCCGGAACAGCGTCGCTCCTTTGCCCTTGCGGTTGATCCCAGTCTTCTTATAGAAAGCATCCCTTGCCGGGTCGATCACCTGCTCGAGGAGCAGAAGGGCCAGATAGTAGATTCCGTAGAAGATGTAATGCCAGCCGGCTCCGTGCCAGAGACCGTTGAAGAGCCAGACCGGCGTCAGCGCCAGTGCGGAAGTCGCGAGCTTTGCCGCATGGCGGCCGTGTTTCTTCCTAACCTTTTTGCCCAGGTCTTTCGAGAACCTCGAAGCTGCGACCGGGTAGAACAGGTAATCCTTCAGCCAGGCACCGAGGGTGATGTGCCACCTGCGCCAGAACTCAGACGCCGTCTGTGAGAAGAAAGGCTGGCGGAAGTTCTCCGGAAGCCTGATTCCGAAAAGCCTTGCGCTGCCAATGACAACATCCATCATGCCGGAGAATTCCATGTAGAGCTGAACGGTGTATGAGACGGCTGCGACGACAATCATCACACCGTTCTGGTCCTGATAGTTGTCAAAAAGATACGCGACGACCGTGTTCAGGCGGTCTGCGATCACGATCTTCTTGAACATGCCCCAGACGATCCGCATCGCTGCCGAGGTCATCTCCTGAAGGTTTCTGGGAACTGCCGGCTCCGGAGCGATAAACTGCTTCGCTGTGTCGCCATAGCGGGCGATCGGTCCTTCCATGGTCTGCGGGAAGAAGCCGATCAGCAGGGCGATCGCCCAGAAGTCGTGCTCCGCCGGTATCCTCTTCCAGTAGACTTCGAGAATATAGCCTACCGCTTCCAGTGTGTAAAATGACAATCCAACCGGCACAAGCAGCTTCGGGGCAACGACCGGAACTTTGCCGGCAGAGGCCAGGATGCCGTTCAGCTGGTCGACAAAGAAGCCGGTGTACTTGAGGACCAGCAGCACCCCGAACAAAGTCAGGACCGAGACCAGCATCAGGGTCTTGTGGCGGATGTGTTCCTTTTTCACAGCACGAAGGTCGACATCCGATCCTTCCTTCGGTCCTTTTCTCATCAGGACTTCATAGTTCTCCGGGATCCTGTCTCCGACCTTTCCGATCCAGAGCCCCATAATATAGATGAAGAGAGTCGTTCCGATCAGCCAGACCAGAAGATAGCGGCTGCAGATCGTAAAGTAAGTCCATGACAGGAAAGTCAGGATATATTTTCTCTTCGCCCTTGGCGTGATGGAGAACAGCAGCAGCGCTAGGGGAAGAAATCCGAAAAGAAATGGCAGTTCATTATATCCCATCAGTGTATCTCCTTATCCCAGTCGCTCCAGATGTCTCCCTGCTCATAGACGGCGTCCCCGCCGCCTGCTGCCGCTTCGTCTTCGATCAGCCCAAGGACTTCTTCCACGGCTTTGTCATACTCCGCGGCATCCGTCAGCCAGTCCGCATACTCAGGGTCATTTCTATGATCCGGAAGGTCCGGCATAAGCTGCTTTACATCTCTTACCAGATAAGAAGTCACCTTCCTGGCGCCGGCCAGGTTCAGGTGGTCGCCCTGGTCGAAGGTGTCAGCGTTCCAGTCGATCCCGATCTCGTCGGCGGCAAGGTTCAGGTCAATATAGGTAAGTCCGTTCTCATCCGCGAGCTCCTGCAGCGAATTGTGCTTCCTCATGCCGTAGTTGGTCGTGGACGGGCAGCTGTAAAGGATCAAACGCACATGATTCTTCCGGCAGGTTCTGAGGATCATGTTGAAGAGCTGGCGGTTCATCCAGGCGATCGGACGCTTTTCATCGGCCGGCTGCTTCATGTACTCATCCACTTTGACTGCCGGCGCGACACCATCGCGAAGGCGGAATCCCCGCCAGAGTTTGTACTGCTTCGGCAGCGGCGAAAATGCGTGTTTCCACACGTTATGCAGCCGGAAGACCATCAGGCGGTTGCTGATCTTCGATTCCATAAGGACTTTGAACCCGACGGCAGGCTCGATCTTCTGGTAGAGCAGATTAGTCTCCAGAAGCAGTACCTTCGGCGACTGGTTCTCCATGCTCATCTGGATCATGGGAACAAGTTCAGAGAGGCGTGCAGCCGGCATGACGAGTGGAAAGCTCGCGATTCCCTCCTCCTCAAAGGCCTGGATCGGGGAGAAGCTGGCCATGGTCTCGCTGTCCCCGCCGACGAATACATCGATGCTGTTTTTTTTCTGTTCGCCGAGATAAGTGTAGATATAGTCACGCATATGCCGGTCTGTCTTACCCTCCTGAGAAGTGACCCAGTTAGTAATTCCGGACAAGGCAAACAGAATGGCAAAAAGAATCGCAAAGAAAACAGCCACTCTTGCCAATATCTTCATTGCAAAAAGAAGCTTAGATCTCATACTCTGAGAATCCCCCATGTTACATTAAGGCCAAAGCCTCATATCAAACTACTATGCAGCGTCTCCACTTATACCTTTTGCAATAATCATAGAAAGGACACACTGAGAAAAATATTATACTACTTTTCTCAGGATTCAAAGCAGTACAAATACGATTTTCTGTAACCTGGAGCTTTTATTCGTTTTTACCTGCTTTTTATAGGTATATGGTAGTGGACTTTTCCTCTCTCCTCTACTATTTACCTGATGAAAGATCCATCCACTTTTTCACAATTGAAAACAGGATATTATGACAGGAAGGGAGGCTATCATGACTTGCTCCGTCGAAAAAGCTCTGAAGGTGCCCAAAGTACTGAAACCGCTGATTTCATTACTTGCTTTTCTGCTATTGTTAAGTGTTCCTCTTCTATCTCTTCTATCCATCAGTTTTCCTGCTTATGCCGATCCTTCTTCCGGTCCGGGTTCTTCTCCTCTTTCTTCCGGATCACATCCTACTTCTTCCCTGACAAAACTTCACATCTTATCTACCAGCGATATCCACTGCCGTTATCTTCCTTATGATTATACAAAGGACAAGCCCGATAAGATCGGCAGCATGTCCCGTCTTTCCACGATTGTCCGTCAGATCAGGAGTTCCAACGATAATTCGATACTCATCGATGTAGGAGATTCCATCCAGGGATCTCTTTCACAGGCATATCTCAGTACAGAAAAACATCCCTTCGCAACGGCCGCCAACTACATGGACTATGATGTATGGGTCCTCGGCAATCATGAATTCAACTTTGGTATTGATAATCTTCGATCCGTTATGAATCAGATGAACGCCAGGATTCTCTGCGGCAATGTTTATAATCCGGACGGAAGTCCATTTGCCCCGTCCTATACCATTCTCAATAAGGGAGGGATACGAATCGGTGTGATCGGAATGGTCACTCCGAGTGTTACCGTCTTCGCCTCTGACAGCCTTGATGGCTGTACAGTAACCAATCCTTTGCAGGAGACAAAAAAACTGATCCATAAATTACGCCCCAGATTCGATGTTCTGATCGCGGCGGAACATATGGGTCTTGACGAAGAATACGGTGTCTATGGTTCCGGAGCCGAAGATCTGGCAAAAGCATGTCCGGAGATCGACGTTATACTGGCTGCCCATGCTCATAAAAAAGTTGCCGGTAAACTGGTGAACGGAGTTCTGATTACAGAGAACAAAAAACAGGGAAAGACTCTCTCTGATATCACACTCACCCTGGATCGCCATTCTGACGGGACTTACAAGGTAATTGATAAAATATCTGCATCCATCGATGCGTGTGATTATGATCCGGATCCGGATTTTATGAAAGTCATGAATGACACGCAGACTCTTTCCGATGCGGAACATAGAAAAGTAATCGGAGTTCTTACAGGTCTTCCGCTCACACCGAAGCCGATCAGTCCTTCAGAAACTTTATACAGAGCCAGCCAGAGACGCGATGCTATTCTATTATCATCGAAGAACTCAGATCCATATCCCGAACACGCAGAAGCCTCGATTGAGACCAGTACACCGGCAAAAACATTTTCTCACAATACTGAGATTATCACTTACAGGCATGACCTTCCTCAGGCAGCGCGAGGTGAATCTACCCTGGTCGATCTGATCAATGAAGTCCAGCTCAGCTATACGGGTGCCGATATCTCTTCCACATTCCTGCCTGCTGATAACGCGGGACATAGCGGCGGACAGATCCGGACACGAGACCTGAAGAATCTCTATCCGGATGATTACACGATCTTCAAGCTGAAGCTTTCAGGCAAACAGCTCCGTCAGTATATGGAATGGTCCGCTTCCTACTATGAGGCGATAGAAGAAAGTCCCTCTGAGACTCCTGATAATTCTACCCACTTTCTGACAGGTCCTGCTTACGGGAAAGAAAGAGAAGACTGCGATATATTCAGCGGAGTGAACTACGAGATTGATCTTTCAAAGCCAGCAGGCCAGAGGATCTGTTATCTCTCTCTGCCGGACGGATCCCCGATCAATGATTCCGACACTTTCAGTCTTGTCACGAATCGTGTCCGCGCTGCTCAACTGGTTGAAGGGGATACGATCTTCCCTGAAGGTCAGCCTCATGCAGAGATCATTCAGGGAGATGTTCATGATGAATACAGTGGTCTCCGCGAGATGATCGGCGATTTTATTCAAAAAGGATGCGGAGGAAAGCTTAACACTTCCGCTCCTTCCGGAAACTGGAAGCTTACAGTCCACCATAGTGAAACTGTATGAGATGTTCATACATTCCCGCTGTTTTTACAGGGTATTTACCTGATGACGGTTTTGCCCTTTACACGGATTGTTTATTGTATAGATGTGTTTGGGTCTGAGCATAAAAAATTGAGTCGGACAGAAGATAAAGCATGGGACTTCATTTGATATTAAGAAGACATGCAAAGGAGCCGGCTTCTTCGCATTTATCTGGCAGTACCGTGTATCAATATACACTTTTCTTTTATTCGTGTACCCCACACTCCTTTTTTCTTATCTGGCTTATATGCGGACAGATAAGAAAAATAAGCCGTAAAGAAACGTGATGATCGTTTCTCCCGGCTTATTTTTTTTGCTTATACTTACTTATTGAACTGACAGCTCTTTTGACTTTCCGCGGAACATGACCGATGCGATCAGCACTGTGATCGGGACCGAAAGCACGATTCCGAAGCTTCCGGACAGCCCCTTCATGACCGCGATCCCGATGTTGTTGGAGTTGATGATGTACAGTGGTGACAGGTCATAGGTGAAGTCCAGGACCAGCTCACCGATCTCTGTCCCTACGAATGCAAGGATCAGAGTATTGGAGTCGGTACCCATCATATCGCGGCCTACTCGCATGCCCGACCGGAAGAGTTCCCACCTGGATATAGTCGGATTCTGTACGCACACCTCCTGCATGGCAGAAGAGATAGACATCGCGACATCCATTTCCGCGCCAAGCGCGGATATAAGGATGCCGGCAAAGAGAAGACCACCGACTTTGATATGGTTCGCCTCTGAGATGGTCATCAACGTCTCGATATTGGACACATTCCAGCCGCTGATGCCGGTCGTATACGAATAGATCTCGGCGACGACTGCGGCAATCACGACGCCGGATACGGTGCCAAGGGTGGCACAGATTGTCTTGCGGCTGATTCCTCCAAGGCACCAGAACGTCAGGACTGTGGTCACAGCGCAGACAACGACCGCTGACCGGATGGGACTGACTCCCAGATAGATGATCGGTACCCAGATCAGGATGATGATGAAGCAGGTGATCAGAAGGCCCGCGGAAGCCTTGATTCCCTGCTTTCCTCCTACCAGGCAGAGAACGATGATATAGAGAATGGCGAAGATGGCGATTATGCTGCCCCTGTCTCTTGCATAGACCGAGGATACTGTTGTATCGCCCGCTACCGACTGTACAACGATCACATGCATCCCTGGCACACACGGTGCTCCGAACAGGAAACCGGACTGAGAAGTCATCTGGATAACCTCGCCTTTCCGGACGCCTGTTGTCATCCTGACCGTTACCGTCTGCTCTCCCTCTCTGGTGCCGTCCGGGAGAAGATTGTCCTTCAGGACTTCCTTTACGATTCCTTTTTCATACGTGTTGCCGGTCCGGTTGATCAGCTCGGTTTTTTCCATTGTATTCAGTCTGTACGCTGCAAAGATCAGGACGACTGTAATCAGGGCCAGAATGATCCAGCCCATCGCTGTATGCTTGCCATACTGTTTTTTCATCATGATAATTCCTGTAAAAAAGGCTGCCCCGGACTGTTATCGCCCGAAGCAGCCTGCATTGTCTGTGGGTTCGGTTTATGTCTTACTTACTCAGTCTTATTGATGGTGAAGGTATCATCGATCTTCTCGGTGGTGCCGTCATCCTTGATCTGATAGGTATCGATTACAAATGAACCATCGCTCAGGGTGATTACAGAGTAGGACGGAAGCCAGTTCTGGCTGCGGACCTGGATGTAATCCTGCTGAGTCTCCGCCAGCTCATAGTACTTGGAACCTGTTGCGGAGTTGGCAGTCATATAAAGGATTCCCTCCGGATTGTCGATCGAATTTCCGTCGACATCAGCGATAGTGTAGCACTTGTTATCCTCTGTGAATGCATCAAGGCCTGCCTTCTCATCGTCGGTCATCTCCTGGCCGTCCTCAGCATACAGGGTAACTGCCTCGTCGGTGTCTACGTTGTATGCATGCTGCCAGTCATAGTCGTCGCCGGCTTCATTCAGACGGAACTCATACTTGCCATGCTCAGCGCCGTCGCCCTGAAGGATCTTGGAACGGCTGTAGGTATGATCATGACCCTGAAGGACAACATCGATGTCATTCTCATCAAATACAGGAGTCAGCTGAGTACGAAGGATCATACCATCGGTGTTGGAGTGGTCAAGACCTGATCCGTAGATATCCTGATGGATGGTGACGATTCTCCACTTTGCATCCGGATATGCTTCAACTGCCTTCTTGATCGTATCTGCATGCTCAGCAACATTGTAGTTGTTGGTATTCAGTACGATGAAGAGACCCGGTCCGTAGCTGTAATAGTAGTCGCCGCCTGCTGCAGTCTTTCCTTCGTCTGTCTGGTTCGGATTGAAGAAATGGTATCCATAGTCCGGATTCAGAGAATCATGGTTGCCGATGGTTGTAGCCTGAGCAATTCCGGAGAGCTTCTCAGCATTCAGATAAGAAGCGAACTCCTCTTCCTTCGGGTTGCCGGTGTGGTTGACCTGGTCGCCTGCGGAGAGGATGTAGTTCACATCCGGGTTCTCGGTAAGAGCAGTGTTCAGGGTCCTGTTCCATGCAAATCCATCGTTCCTTGCAGCGGTATTTGCTTCGCCTGCATCTTCAGCAAGTTCCTCAGAGTTAGCAGTAGGCTGTCCCTTGGAAGCTCCGACCTGCGGATCGCCGACATACAGCATCTTTACAGTGTCAAACTTCTGAGTCTTGAATTCTGCCGGTTCGGTCTGCTCTCCATCCTTCTGTACAGTATAGTAATAAGTCTTCTCAGCCTCAAGTCCGGTAACCGTTACATGGTTGAAGTAGTACTGCTCGTCGCCGGTAAGGGTCTTGTCAACCTCTCCGCTCTCGCCATCGAACTCCTGGAGATTGTCC
>Ga0326514_10000347_pt1 | contig 31921 bp, 26 predicted proteins | sample 3_2548_0518_D_FD_203653 | JGI IMG/M metagenome (GOLD analysis project Ga0326514, IMG submission 203653) | Bovine rumen microbial communities from UC Davis, California, United States - 3_2548_0518 | ecosystem: Host-associated > Mammals > Digestive system > Stomach > Rumen | place: USA... | reverse complement strand
ATCTTGTACTGATAGAAGAATGTGGCGTACTCAAACTGTGTCCACACCTCCGTGAACTTCTGCACACGTCCGAGGTCTATCTGCAGCCACTCGTCATGATGCTTGCCGATTGCCCAGTTGGTGCCATTAGCCTTCCACAACGTGGCGTTGTTGTCATCCACCGCATATTCGGGCTTGAACCAATCGTCGTAGTAGGAGGAGGCAGTCACCTTCGCGCCAAAGGCGAGGTTTTTGGAAGTGAAGAGTGAAGAGTGAAGAGTGAAGAATTTGCTTCCGCCGTGCGTAGGCTGAATGGGCAGGATATTTCCGTCGCCATCGAACTTCATTTCATCGATACACACCTGACGGTTGAAACCGTGCACGCTTCTGGGCAGGTTGTGGCGATGGTAGACCATGTAGTAACGACCATTCTCCTCAAGAATACTATGGTGGCCAGGACCGTGAACCGTCTGGTCGGCATTGGTCTCAAGGATGCAGCCCTTATACTCGAAGGGACCCATGGGGCCTACGGTCGACGTGGCATACTGTACGCGGTATGTGTGGTCGTGACATGAGCCCGATGAGTAAGTGAAATAGTAAGTGTTGCCACGCTTAAACACAAAGGGTGCTTCGAAGATGTCCTTCAGCTCAGTGTTGGGAATGAGACGCTTTTCGCCAAGACTGGTGCCGTTGATTTTCGTCACACCGCAGCCGAAGCCTTTGTAGATGCCCCAGGTGCAAAAGTACAGGTACTCTTGACCATCATCGTCGCGGAACAGCTGCGGATCGAGCGTGATGACATTGTGTACGAAGCGGTCGGGAACCAGCACGGCATCGTCGGCCCCCAGGCAGTTGCGCCACGGGCCTACAGGCGACTTGCTCTCACCTACAAGGACCTCACAGGGACGGCAGTAGTAGTAGCGATAGCTGCCATCGGGCTGCTGAACTACGTCGGGAGCCCATACCACCTCGGTGGTGGGCCAGTTCATAACGATGTTCTTCCAGTTTACAAAGTCCTTGCTCACCCACACCTGTGCCGGACCGTAGCCGTTGCCGGTACCGTCGGTGGTGGCATACAGGTAATAGGTATCGCCAAACTTACGGATAGTGGGGTCGGCAAAGTAGCCCGGAATGAAGGGATTGGCAGCGCCAGGCGAGTTCCATGACTGCGCGTCAGCGGCCACTGCCGATACCGACAACAATAGAACTGTAAGAAGTCTGTTCATATCACTTCACAAAAACTTTGAACTTCTCTCACTTAATCACAACTTTCTGTCCGTTCATTATATAAAGGCCTCTCTTCGTCGGCTTACCACGGAGCTTCATACCGTCCACGGTATACCATGAACCAGCTTCATTGTCAATTACCCATTTTCCATTATCAATTGCAATAACGCCAGTAGCGGGGTCGGTATAGTCGGTGCTGACGAGCGTGGCTGAGGCAGCAGAGCCGCCCACGGTGATGTTGAACACGAAGTTGGCATTGGCATAGACGTTGCCCTTCTGACGATAGCGCAGCGTCTGACGAATGGTGTACTTGGAACCTTCGGGGCAACGGTCGGGATACTGGCCGATTGAGAAGGTGAGCAGCGAGGGATAGAACTCGGAGAACACACGACTGGCACTGTTGCCGTAGTCGGTAACCCCGCCGGTAGCTGTAAACCAGTGGCCGTAGCCGTTGGCGGTGCTGCCCTTCTGTATGAGTGTGCCGTTGGCATCAGCGGCATAGAACGATATCTTGCCGAGAGCGACGCCGCTGGCGTTCCACGTCTGCATCTTTGACGCAATGACGGTGGGCTGCAACTGTAGGGCGGTGCCGAGGGCAGCCGCTGCACGGCCGCCAACGGTAATGGTGGTGCCACTGTAGTACTGAACATCGCGGGGGAAGGTGACGTCGTAGGTGAAGGTGATGTCGCTCACATCGCGTCCGTCGAGGATGGCAGAGGCATAGACGGTGGCTGAGGTGGCGATGTCGGTGCCCTCGAGCGAGAAACGGTAGGGCCACATGTCGTCGTTACCAATCTTCTCGTCCCAACGGTGAGTGATATAACCTGACAGGGCGGGGGTGACCACGAGCCACAAACGGCTGACACCCTCGGGAACGGTCATCTGGTAGGACGCTGTCTTGACGCCACGTCCCTGACAGTAGACGCTGTCCTCGGAGAAGTAGCGTCGCGAGCCGTCGGCCATCAAGGCTACATAGCCCATGCGGAAACCGCGCCAGGATGCGTTGCCATCGGTTGACACTTGATACTTGCGATTAGACACTTTCTCCCACTGTGTGTCGCCGTTGAGGAACTCGCCCGGGTCATTGTCGAGAAGTGCCGAACCAGGATTAAGACCGGTAAGGTTGGTCTTGACAACGGTGCCAGACTGTGGAACCTCCAGCGGAATGACGTTGAAGCCCGCCCCCTGTGGACAGCTGGCAAGAGCAACCTGATACTCATCGTCGTCGGTGAGCACGCAGCGGTAGTTGAAGTCGCCGATATACGGATTGCGGTAAGGCTTGCAGGCCTCGATATCCCACGTTGCCAAACGGCTGGCATAGTCGAAGTAGAGTTTGTAGAGGTCGCGCACCGACAGATTCTTGAGCTTCATCAGCGCCTGATTGAAATCGCTGCCCTTGCCTCGCGACTGTCCGGTCATCGGGGTGTTCCATACCTGGGCAACGGTGGTCAGGTCGTTGTAGTACTGATTGATGAAATAGTGGAACCAGTAACTCTGGTAGCGGTGCCACTCGTGGGAGTAGGCATAGTTGTGGGAGTTGCGGAACACGCCGATGCTCTGGTCGAACATCAACTCAGGGTACGACTGTGCCGCCTGCCACTGTGCCGTCTGCTCCCAGATGGCCTGCCCGTTGCCACAGGCAAGGTGGAAGCCAGTGTTGTCGGTAGAAGAGTCCTGATGGCCGCTGTGCTCGGCGTAGCACATATAGTGGAACGAGTGACCTACCTCGTGAGCCACCGAGTGACCGACGGGCTTACAGGTGGCAGAGTTCAGCCACAGGGCACTTACCTGATAGTCGTAGCCGCCGCCATAGCAGGCCCAGTCGCCAGGCTTGGAGTAGTTCATAAGAACCATCACCTTATATTTATTGAGGTTGGAGTTGACGGGATCGACAAAGCCCAGCTTATTGATCTCCAGGTCGAAGAAGGCCTCACACTTCTGCAGCAGGTCGGGAATGTCAACATAGTTCCAGTCGCTCTTCGACAGTTCGTGGGGTTTCTTGTTTCCGTAGTACTTGTCCCAGAAGATGATGACATTGTCACTCTCCACTGAGCGCGACTTCGACCAGGTGTACTTATTGTCGGGGTCACTCTCCTTATAGAGCAACGAGTCGCTGGGCCAAGGGTTGCGCCACTCATTGGGAATGTACACCGTTTTCTGCGCTGCCGTCTGCAGGCAGAAAGCTGCGACAAACATAGCTAAGGTAAAAATCTTTTTCATTGCTATTCTTTTGTTATTGAGTTAATTCGGATTTGGTATTGCTGCGATGAGATAGGTCATGTGGGTGAGCCGGTTCTTCAGCCAATTGTGCATCTTCTCCAACTCGGTGTCGAACTGCTTGCCCTTGAGAGGCCAGCGGCGGAACTCACGATCGATGGCTCCAGTAGCGCGAAGCTCGTCAACATATTTCATACACTCGCCCCATGCATGTACAACGAGAGAATCCTTGGTGGCAGCCCACTGCGCCTTGTAGGCCTTGACAAACTCCTTACAGCCAAAAAGGTTGGTAAAGAACTGCGAGGGATGATACTGCCCATTGCGCTTCAGAGGGTTGGTGCCCATAACGGTCTCACGGAAGTCGGAGAAGAAGTTGTGGCCAGTAGTCATCTGACTCCAGTCGAAGTCATAGCCGGCATCGAAGTCCCACAGCGGTCCCATCACCCAGGGGCCGTCGCCATCCTTGTGCATATATATGGAACGCGGAGCTTCCAGCTCGACGTTGTAGACAAACTCCTGCAACTGCAGGTACTTGATGAACGACGGAATGTCGAGCTGACGTTCTATCTCAGCGTAGTTTTTCTCCTTAATGGCCTGCTCCAGCAGGGCAAAGACTGCCTTAACGCTATCGACGGTGTTCTTGGTGAATTTTTCGTCATCGGGGTATTTCACACTGACGGGCAGACGGTACACGCTACTCCAGAAATTATCGTTGGCACCCGGATTAAGCTCAGGACCGTCGTCCCTGTCGAGTGAGATGAGGATGCCGCGTTCATCGCTGACATTTACGCGATTGCTGTTCTGCTGAACCTGCTCGGTAAGCTGGTAGACGCCCTTGTAGTCGCCGTTAAGGAACAGCTCCACATAGCGTGTGTGGTTGGTAAAGGGAAGCCCCAACCACCTGCCTGCCTCAAACACGAAGGTGTTCATCATATCGGTGACATCGCGGTAATTAGCAAGCAGCACCCAACTTTTCGCCTTGCCTAACCCCAGCAGTTTGTGCTTGGTGTCGAGCTTTATGCGGTAGGGTTTCTTGTCATACCACAGAAACGAACTATTGCCGCGACAGCGGATGGCACCGCTGCCAGAGTAGTCGGAGAACGCCCCCCGGGCACCTATCGAGATGAAGCAGGGCACATATTCGTCCTTGGAAGTGACGGCGGCACCGTCGGTAGTGGTGATATTTAGCTGAAAAACACGATAAGGATTCTTATCTTCTGAACCAGGAGTAGTTGTGAAGGTAAGGCTGTCAACGATGTCGTTGTTGAAGGAAAGCGTTTTGCCGTCCTTAAGATGGAACTGCACCGATTCTTCGCTGAAGAGGATGTCGTCAGTAAGGTCGACCGATACCGGGAAATCCCACACCGTATTCTGCTGACTGGTGTGGATATGCACATTGCGCTGAGCATTGACGAAGGAAAATGTCAGCAGCAGGCAGGCAGTAAGCCAATAGCGTAAATCAGTCAGTAATCTGAAATTCATAGGGGAATTGCTTGTATTCGGGAACATTGCCATCAGTCATTACCTCAGAATGACGCTCAGGGGCTCCCATAACAATAAGGTACAGGTGCTTGAGAGGCTTGCCTTCGGAAGTGAAAGACGTTGCATTGACGTCGCTGTATATACTCTCGCCATCGGCAGTAATGCCCACAAAACCATAGCGCAGGTGGTCGCCACGCAGATGCAGGTGGAAAGCTGGCGACTTGAGGTTGACGCGACTGTCGAGCCTGATGGCATTAAAGCCATAACCCTCGGGCAACAGCTTCGGACGAAGCCAGCCGTCAGCGCCCTTCACGAACTCGGTGTCGAAAGTGCAGGCATAGGGTCGCGTCTCTTTGTAGGCATGGGAGAAGTCGAAGTTCACCAGATGCTGGTAGCCGCGGAACATCTCGTTGCAGAAGGCTGACTGAGACAGACCGTTCAAACGCTTGTAGGTCATTGCTGGGTCCTCGCCTATTCTACCCTGCCGGAACAACTCGGCAATGAACTGCCGTCCGTGGAGGTCGCTCCACCATTGAAGCACATAGGGCGAGTGATAGATGTTGTCCATATGCAGAAAGGCTTTATGCGTAAGTCCCTTGAACGCCTCAAAATGGTAGTTCTCGTCGGTGAGCCAGTCGGGATTGACCTGCCAGAGCATCCACTGCGAAGCCATTTCGAAGAATCCCGCGCCTCCCCAACACTGGCCAATACTGTCGGCCATGATCTGTGATTGGAAAGAGTGTCCCAGCTCGTGGGCCATGCAGTTCATCTTAGTGTCCTGTATACGGTTGGGGGCCACCCACAGACCACCTATGAAGTTGTCGTAGGCTCCCCCGTATGCAGTACCGTCGAGAGAGTACATCACCATGACCATCATCTTGTAGCGGTCGGCCTTCGACGGCCCTTTCACAAACCCCAAGGTGTCGCGGAAAAAATGATAGAACGACTGTACGCGGTCGCGCAGGTTCTGAAGGTTGAACGACATATTGTGACCTTCCAACTGCGGCGGGTTGCTCACATCGTTGCCAAAGCCGCGCTCCCACATGAAGATGAGATCGTCGGTCTCAACGCTCCGCTTCAGCGACCACCGTGAGGTGTCTGACTGCAAATCCATGGAACGCAGGTCTTCAGGGACATAGACAGCCTTACCGTTGCTGGCGGCAGATGTCGTCAGTGAACAGAAAAGAATGATGGTTGAAAGAACTGTTTTCGTCATTTTGGTAATAATTTGTTGCAAAGGTACGCAATACTTGCGGAATATCGTGAAACTATAGGCTAAGAAGATAATAAAATTGTCCAAAATAGCGTTGATAATTACAGATTGGACGATTTTCCGACCTCTTTAGACAATATTTATACACGGACAATCCTTTTATGCCTACCTTTGTAGCATGAATGAAACAATGATGCATGATATGAAGAAATTATTGGTGACTGGTGCCATCGCGGCCATGATGTTTTTGGGTGCTTCTGCCGCCAGTTCGCGCAGTATTACGAAGGTGGCGGATGTCAGTGTGGAAACGTCCGTGGGTAATGCCCCCAGGCTACCTTACCAGTTGTGGGTGACGTATTCCGACGGCAAGGGTGAGTACCGACAGGTGAAGTGGGTTAATACATCGCTCGACGTGGAGCAACAGCAGGCCGACGGCTCGCGCCATCCCGTTGGTTCCAGCTATGAGGTGCGCGGCTTCATCGTGGGCGACAATACCACAGCCAACGGCTATCCCGTCAAGGCCCGCGTCAGTGTGGTGAGAGAAACGAGGAACGAGGAAGGAGGAACGAGGAAGGTTCCCTCAAATACTCCGGTTGCCCAGCCCCTGCCGCTGGATAAGGTGCAGCTGACGGGTGAAAACCGCCTGACGCACAACCGCGACCTTGACATCGACAACCTGCTGTCGCTCGACCCCAAACAGCAACTTTACAACTATTATGATACGTACGGGCTCCCAACGACAGACTGCCCCGTCAGCGACGGATGGGACTCGCCTACCACAAAACTGAAAGGTCACGGCACTGGGCATTACCTCTCGGCTATGGCTATGGCCTACGCCAGTTGTCAGGACAAGCAGAAAAAAGCATTGCTGCTGAGTCGCATCACGCTCATGCTGACTGAGATGCGACGCTGTCAGGAGCGCACTTTTGTGTGGAGCGACTCGTTAGGCCGCTATTTCGAGGCCCGCGACGTGGCTCCCGAGGCAGAACTGCGCCAACTGAAAGGCTCGTGGAAAGACTTTGATGACTACAAGCAGGACTATCGTCACTACGGCTATGGCTACATGAATGCCATCCCGCCGCAACACTGTGTGCTCATCGAGATGTATCGCCCCTATAATAACGAGGATTGGGTGTGGGCACCCTACTATACCGTACACAAGCAGTTGGCCGGACTGATTGATATAGCCAGCATCGTTGAGGACAAAGCCATCAGCGAGAAAGCCCTGCTCATTGCCCGTGATATGGGACTCTGGGTGTGGAACCGGCTCCACTACCGTACCTACATGAAGAAGGATGGTACGCAGGCTGAGCGCCAGGCTAAGCCGGGCAACCGCTACGAAATGTGGAATATGTACATAGCAGGTGAGGTGGGCGGTATGGCGGAGTCGCTGGCCCGACTGTCGATGATGATCGCCGACAAGGAGCAGAGCGCCCGTCTGTTGGAGGCTGCCACCTGTTTCGACTCACCCGCTTTCTTCGACCCCCTGGCCCGTAACGTCGATGCCATCCGTACGCGTCATGCCAACCAGCATATTCCCATGATAACAGGAGCCCTGAAATGCTATGAGGCGGGAGCCGACACCTATTATTATCAGATAGCACAGAATTTCTGGCACGCCATACAAGGTCGCTACCGCTATGCCATGGGAGGCGTGGGCAATGGAGAGATGTTCCGACTGCCCTACACGCAGATGCTGTCGATGGCCAACAACCCCGAGCCTACGCTCAACGAGACCTGCTGTGCCTACAATCTGGCCAAGCTGACCAAGGACCTGAACAGCTTCAGTCCTGACGATGCCAGCTATATGGACTACTATGAGCGCCTGCTCTACAACCAACTCGTGGGCTCGGTCAACCCCCGACAGTATCAGGTGCTCTATCAGTATGCCGTGGGCCTTGACGCCTCGAAGCCCTGGGGTAACGAGACACCGCAGTCAACCTGTTGTGGCGGTACGGGGGCCGAGAACCATGTGAAATATCAGGAGGCGGCCTATTTCGTGAATGACAATACACTGTGGGTAGGACTTTACTTGCCTACGGTCGCTACATGGGATGCCCAGAAAGCCGTGATCCGTCAGGAGTGCCAATGGCCGGCTGAGAAGAGCATCATCCGTATCGAGAAGGGGGCAGGACGCTTTGCCATGAAGCTGCGCGTTCCCTACTGGGCTACCGAGGGCTTTGACGTCAAACTCAATGGTAAGAGCATTGCCAAAAGCTATCAGCCGTCGAGCTATGTTGAGATTCCGCTTCGCAAATGGTCTGAGCAGGATGTGGTAGAGGTCGTCATGCCCTTCACGCGCCACCTCGACTATACCCCCGATAAACTGGAGGTGGCCGGGCACCAGACCTACAGTCCCATGTGGACGGCAACCCTGATGCAGGGACCGCTGGTGATGGCGGCTACCGACGTGAAGACTTGGGAGGAAGCCACCATTCACAACGATGCCGACTGGAACCGCTTCCATTTTGTGCCCGACTATGACGCCGACCGGCATGTTACCCATTACTTCCGCCTTGATGACCCCGTGCCACAAGCCACTGAGGTCGATACGCTGGTGTTGCAGCAGACGCTGGCTATGGCACAGAGCCGTATTGACGCCCAGCAGGCCTGGAATGCGCTAACAGTCAAGGTGCCCGAACATGCACCGTGGGCATCTCATGGTTATGCCCGCATGATGGAGCAGTATCAGCAATGTGCAGCTATACTGACCTCCAAGGTTAAACCCGTTGATGCTGAGAAATTGCTGTCTAAACTGAATGCATCGCTCACAGCCATGCGACCAGGCAACCTGGCAGAGATGGAGGATATGGATGAACTGAAACAGCTCATGGAGCAAGTACGTAAACTGCCGCAAACCGAAGCGCGTCGTAATGCCTTGCGCCGAGCAGAACGAGTGGTGCGCTACGTCACCGATGGCAGTGGTACTAAGGATATGATTGATAATGTCACCAACCAACTAAAAGAAATATTGAAGTAACGATGAGAATAGCAATGACGATAGTGTTGGCTCTGGCATTGATGCAAGGAGCTTCAGCTCAAAAAGAAACCAATATCAAGGATGCCTATCAGCGCGCCTTTGATATAGGCAGCAAGTATTCTTGGAAGATGAAGAACGGCGATGTAAACGTGCATCTGAAACGAGGTACGCACCAGTTCTGGTATTCTGTGTATGATGGCAAGGAGCAAGTATACAAATTGGTTGATGCCGACAAGAACACGGTGGAGGTGCTGACGGAGAACCCCGAGAAGCCTCGTCAGCGCCCTGAATGGCGAGGGCCGCAGCGCCACTGGATGGAGGTGCCTGACGAGAAGGATGGCTTCCGTATGTCGCCCGACGGGAAGATGCAGGTGTTTCATAAGGAAAATAACCTGTGGGTGAAGCAAGACGGACAAGAACGTTCCCTGACCTCCAATGGCGATTCTACTTATTACTATTCCGCTTGGGGAAGTTTCTCGGCTGACGGCCGCTATTTCGCCACCGTACGCATCAAACCTGCGCCCAAACGCTATGTTTACTATGTGGAATCATCGCCGAAAGGCCAATTGCAGCCGATACTGCATCAACAAGAATACGCCAAGCCCGGCGACTCCTTGAACTATCGGGTTCCGGTGATTGTTGAACTGGCAACAGGACGGGTGATGGAACCCTCGACGGAATTATTTCAGCATCAGTATCAGGTCACCGCTCCCCGCTGGGATGCTGACAACGAGCACGTCACCTTCGAATTCAATGAGCGTGGACATAAGACCTATCGCGTGTTGGAACTCTCGGCCGTGACGGGAGTGGTACGTGCGCTCATTGAGGAGAAGAACGATAAATACATCAACTACAATCGGCAGCAGCGCATCGACCTTGAAGACGGTAAGCGCATCATTTGGACCAGCGAACGCGACGGACGCAACCATATCTATCTGTACGACAGACAGAAAGCTAAGCTGATACGTCAGGTGACGAAAGGTGAGTATTATGTCCGCGGCATCCAGCACGTGGACGAGAAAGCCGGAATCATCTATTTCTCAGCTTGCGGAATGAATAAGAACAAGGATCCTTATCTGATACATTATTATAAAATAGGTTTCAACGGCAAAGGTTTGGTATGTCTCACCCCCGAGGAAGGCAATCACAGCGCTACTTTTACCGATGATATGGCTTATCTCATTGATACCTATTCGACGGTGACCACACCGCCTGTTACCGTGCTGCGTTCTGGCAAGGATGGCCGGGTGATTCGCATCTTGGAGACTGCCGATATCACCGCCTTAGAGGCAGAGGGGTGGAAAGCCCCCGAGATATTCGTGGCCAAGGGCCGTGACGGCAAGACCGATATGTGGGGACTGATTCAGCGCCCCTCGAACTTCGACCCGAACAAGAAATATCCCATCATCGAATATATCTACTCGGGTCCTGGCGACCAGTACGTGCCTAAGTCCTTCAGACCCTGGCTCTATTACCTTCAGAACATGGCCGAGTTGGGCTTCATCGTGGTGCAGGTAGACGCCATGACCACCTCGTTCCGCACCCGTGAGTTCGAGGAGGTATGCTACAAGAACCTGAAGGACGGTGGATTCCCCGACCGCATTGCATGGATCAAAGCCGCTGCCGAAAAATACCCCTACATGGACGCCGACCGAGTGGGGATCTACGGATGCAGCGCCGGTGGACAGAACGCGCTGGCTGCCGTGCTGTGGCATGGTGACTTCTACAAGGCAGCCTATGCTGCCTGCGGCTGTCACGACAATCGCATGGACAAGATATGGTGGAACGAGCAGTGGATGTCGTACCCTATCGACAGTTCGTACGTGGAATGCTCGAATGTGGAGAACGCCTACCGGCTGGAGCGTCCGCTGATGCTGGTAGTGGGCGAACTCGACGACAACGTTGACCCTGCTTCCACGATGCAGGTGGTGAGTGCCCTGCAGAAGGCCGGCAAGGACTTCGAGTTGGTGGTCATCCCCGGAGCCCATCACACCATGGGCGAGGCCTATGGCGACCATAAACGCTACGACTTCTTTGTGCGTCATCTGCTGGGAGTGGAACCACCAAAATGGAGCGAGGTGAAATAACGCTTCGCTAGTGAAGAGTGAAAAGTGAAGAGTGAAGAAATTGCTACCACTATGAATAGAAGAATACTGCTGATAGGTTTATCATTTATCATCTGTCAGTTATCGTTTAGCTCAGCCGGGGCGAAGAACTATCAGCTGACGTCGCCCGACGGATGCCTTACCGTCACCATCGACAAGGGTATCACGCTGACCGTGAGCCGACAGGACAGCGAGTTGCTGAGGGTAAAAGCCGCGCTCAACGGCAGCGACAGCAAACTCATCGGTGTACACACCACCAAGGTGCGCCGCGAACACATCGAGGCCCCCTTCTACCGCCAGAAGCAGTTTGACATAGCCTATACGGAGGCCGACGTAGCGCTGGCTGGAAGTATGCGCATGCAGGTGCGCGCCTACAACGAGGGTATGGCCTACCGCTTCCTGACAACCAACGCCGGAGAGACCATCATCAACAGCGAGCAGGCCGACTTCCGCTTCCCGGAGGAGTCGAAGGCTTGGCTCAACTATACCACTAACCCTGAGAAGCCCTATGCCATGGCTTTCCAGAACACCTATCACACGACGCATCTTGAAGATGCACGTCCGCTGCCGGCCTTCCTGCCTGCAACGATAGAGGTGCCAAGTGGGGTGAAGGTGACTATCTTGGAGAGCGACCTCCGCTCGTATCCCGGCATGTTCCTGAAAGCTGATGGTAACGTCTTGGTAGCTGAATTTGCGAAGTACCCGAAGCGGATGGATTATTACAAGTGGCGCGGTATGAGCTATGTGGCCGAGACCGAGGATTATATTGCCAAGACTATAGGCGCGAGGACGTACCCTTGGCGCGTGATGGCCATCACGGAGCGGGATACCGACATGCCCGTCAACAATTTGGTCTATGCGCTGGCTACGCCCAATCAGATTGATAACACCTCGTGGCTGAAGCCCGGTAAGGTGGCTTGGGACTGGTGGAACGACTGGAACCTGAAGGGTGTGGACTTCGAGGCAGGCATCAACACGCGTACGTACCAATATTATATTGACTTCGCGGCCAGCAACCATATTCCCTACGTGGTTCTCGACGAGGGATGGTATGACTCCTCGAAGGGCGACATCATGAATACCATTGCCGATATCGACTTGCCGCAACTGATTGATTACGGCCGCAAGAAGGGTGTTGGCATCGTGCTGTGGACGGTGTTCAACGTGCTTGACGAGCATCTGAAAGAAGCCTGTGAGAAATATGCGCGGATGGGCGTCAAGGGCTTTAAGGTCGACTTCCTTGACCGCAACGACCAGACGGCCGTTGAAATGGCAGAGCGTATTGCCAAAGCGTGTGCTGCCAACAAGCTGTTTCTCGACTATCACGGCTACTTTGCCCCAACGGGCATGAGCCGCACCTATCCGAATATCCTGAACTACGAGGGTGTCTTCGGTATGGAGGAGTGCCGTTGGGCAAAACGTGATACCGACATGCCGCTCTATGATGTGACGTTCCCCTTCATCCGCATGATGGCAGGCAGCGTCGACTTTACTCCGGGTGCTATGCGCAACGGCACAAAGGAGAACTGGGTGGAGTGCTATCAGAACCCCGTGTCGATGGGCACTCGCTGTCACCAGGCAGCCTGTTACGTCGTCCACGATTCGCCGTTCACCATGCTCTGCGACGCGCCGACCAACTATGAGCGCGAACCCCGCTACACCTCATTCATAGCCCAGATTCCCGACCAGTGGGACGAGACGCGGGTATTGCAGGGCGAGATGGGGAAATACATTGTCACCGCCCGCCGCTTAGATGATATATGGTACGTGGGCGGCCAGACCAACTGGGACCGTCGTAGCATAGAACTGCCACTCGACTTCCTTGGCAAGGGAGCCTACTCCACTACCCTACTTACTGACGGCGTTAATGCCAACCACAACGCCGAGGACTACCGGCTGGATACCAAGTTGCATCACAGCCATGAAACGCTGACAGTGAAGATGGCCAGCGGCGGCGGCTTCGTGATGAAGTTCGTAAGACAAGCAAATATCGATAACAACTAAAACATAAACAATATGAAAAAATTATTTCTGTCATTCATTCTTTGTTCATTGTCCTTTGGCCACGCAGTGGCGCAAAAGGGCTATCCGATAACTCCCGTGCCGTTTACGGCTGTGAAGGTTGCCCCTGGCACGTTCTGGGGCCAGCGTCTGGAAGCCAGTCGCACGGTGACGATTCCCCTAGCTTTCTCGAAGTGTGAGAGCGAGGGGCGCTACAAGAACTTTGAAAATGCTGCCGCCCACTTGGCAGACCCCTCAAAGGTGTTTAAAGTCAATGGCGTGGGTTATTCCTTCGACGATACAGACCCCTACAAGACGCTCGAGGGTGCCGCCTACATCCTGCAGACCTATCCAGACAAGCGGTTGGAGGCCTACTGCGACTCGGTCATCGACATCATCGGCCGTGCCCAGGAGCCCGACGGCTACCTCTATACCGCCCGTACGCAGAATCCTGCCGCCCCGCACCACTGGGCTGGCGACCGCCGCTGGGTGAAGGAGGAAGACCTTTCGCACGAGCTCTACAACCTCGGCCACATGGTTGAGGGTGCCGTAGCCTACTGGCAGGCTACGGGAAAAAGAAAATTCCTCGACATTGCCCGCCGCTATGCCGACGTCTGCATTAAGGAGGTAGGTCCCAATCCAGGTCAGATAACGGTTGTCCCTGGCCACCAGATTGCCGAGATGGCCATGGCCCGTCTGTATTTGGCTACTGGCGAGAAGAAATATCTGGGCTTCGCCAAGTACCTGCTCGACTATCGCGGAAAGACGGAGATAAAAAACGAATACAGCCAGAGTCATCTGCCCGTTGTCAATCAGGCTGAGGCCGTAGGCCACGCTGTCCGTGCCGCCTATATGTATGCCGGTATGGCCGATGTGGCAGCGCTGACAGGCGATGAGAGCTATATCAAGGCTATTGATAATATTTGGGACAATATTGTTGGCAGGAAGCTTTACATCACTGGAGGCATTGGCGCTACTGCCAGCGGTGAGGCCTTCGGCAAAAACTACGAGCTGCCCAACATGAGTGCCTACTGCGAGACCTGCGCCGCCATCGGCAATGTCTATGTCAACTACCGCCTGTTCCTGCTCCACGGCCTGTCGAAATACTACGATGTACTGGAGCGCACGCTCTACAATGGTCTCATCAGCGGCGTCTCGCTCGAGGGCAACGGTTTCTTCTACCCCAACCCCCTGGAGTCGATGGGTCAGCACCAGCGCCAGGCGTGGTTCGGCTGTGCCTGCTGTCCGAGCAACATCTGCCGTTTCATTCCCTCGCTGCCCGGTTATATCTATGCTGTGAAAGACAGGAACGTTTATGTTAACCTGTTCCTGTCGAATAAGAGCAATCTAAAGGTTGCGGGCAAGCAGGTGGTGCTGAGCCAGACGACGGAGTATCCATGGAACGGCGACATCACCATTACTGTCGACAAAACCGCTGCCGGACTGTTTGCCATGAAGATACGCATCCCCGGTTGGGTTCGTAATCAGGTCGTTCCTTCTAATCTCTATCAGTACTCTGATAACAAGCGTCTGGGCTATACCGTTTTGGTGAATGGCCAGGAGCTTGCTGCGAACGTTACCGAAGATGGCTATTATACCATCAGCCGCAAGTGGAAGAAGGGCGATAAGGTGCAGCTGCACTTCGACATGGAGCCACGCACCGTGCGTGCCAACAACAAGGTTACTGCCGATCGCGGCATGGTGGCCATAGAGCGTGGACCGCTGGTGTATTGTGCCGAGCATCCTGACAACAGTTTCGACATCATGGGCGCGCTTATCAATCAGAATCCTCAGTTCCGTCTTGGCAAGAGCGAGATAGCCGGGACACCTGTCCAGACACTTATCACCGATGCCCAGACCCTAAAGTTCAACAAACAGGGGAAACTGGAGGCTCAGGATCAGACGCTGACGCTCATCCCCTATTATGCATGGTGTCATCGCGGCAGTGGTAAGATGCGCGTCTGGGTGCCTCAGGACCTCAACGCCACCAATCCCTCGCAGCCGGCGACGCTGGCATCAGAGAGCAAGGTCTCTACCTCGAGCAAGGTGCCTGCCCTGTCGAGTATCAACGACCGTCTGGTGCCAAAGGACGAGAACGACCGCAGCGTGCCCTACACCCATTGGTGGCCGAAGAATGGCACAACAGAGTGGCTCGGCTACGAGTTCCCGCAAGAGGCTGAGGTGAGTACGTCACACGTTTATTGGTTCAGCGACAAGCCCTGGGGAGGCTGTGACGTTCCTAAGGCGTGGCGTATCCTCTACCAGACAGTCTCTGGAGAGTGGCTGCCCGTCGAGGGTGCTGACAGCTATCCTACACATGTAGGAACGCCCAGCACAGTCCACTTCACTCCCGTCAGAACTAAGGCGCTGCGGCTTGAGGTTACCCTACCTGACAATGATTCGGCTGGATTATTTGAGTGGATTGTCAAATGACACCCTTTTGTCAGTGTCCAATAGGATAAAAATGGCAATTTTGTCACCTTTGGCAACTTTTTGAAAAAGTAACTACTCAGCACCCTGGTATGAATGGTCATCTTACTGTTGTACGACAGCAAGTATAGCGTTGAATTTGGAGTTTCCGTTCTTCATCGTTATTTCTGCAATGGAGTGCAACTTGGCAAAATCGTCTACGTTCCACCCTTCAGACGTGCCCTTGTGGCACGAATTTGATTTTTATTTTGGTGCAAAGATACACCTTTCTGGTGACATAACCAAGGTTTTCCTGGAAAACTTTGGATGATCATCAATCCGCATAGCGTAAAGGGAGGGTCGTGACCCGACCGTCACTTAGACTACAAAAATCGTGAGTATAGCCGAAGGCTTACCATCGTGAGCCAAATCATCTTCGTGAGTTTTCTGAATCAGATGCGTCTTACCTTACGTTTCTCCTTTTAAAGGCCTATTGGGCTTGTGGGACAGCAAACGCTATGCGTAGTCACCTAACGTCCCGTAAGACCGTACCATACCACAATGGGAGAGAGGGAAGTGGAGAGTACCTGTACCCTTCTTCTCTCCAGAACCTACGGTAAGTTAAGAGTACCCTTTTCTTACGCGCATGCGCGAGACCGTCTTACGACAAATCAGCGCGTTACACCATATTCACGAATCGATTTTTTACAACATCGAGGGGGAAAGTCGGTATTTGATACAATTTCGTGTGGTGAATATTTACAACCCGGAGAGGGCAAAACAGGTATTATTACAATTCTGCGAGGATAAACTTTAGTATTTACAACTCCAAGTGGGATTATAATAGAAAACAATTACTCAGTTTACATCAATTGCAAATAAGCCAAAAACATCAGTGATTTTGCACATTTTTGCCCCAAAATGCAACATTTAGGGGTGTTAGGGTCTTGAATTTGTTAAATCAAGACTTTCTTTTTGAATTTTTTGGTCGCCCAAAGGAAGAAACATATCTTTGCGACAGTAAATTAATTTAAAATTGGAAGTTATGGAAGATAACCGCAATCAACAGCATGTGGAGAACATGGAACAAGCACTTGTTCTGGCAGAGCAGATGCTTGACGGTAAAAGTCCTGTTCAGGTTCTGGCTTACCAGATCTTTGCACAGCAGCAAGTTAAGGACCGGATAGGTGCCTTGGAGAATATTTTCCTATACCAGAAGGAAATATTCAACTTCGACGAAGCTGCAGCATATCTAAATATGAGTAAGTCCACGCTCTACAAGCTCACTTCGAAGAAAGAAATCCCGCACTATAAACCCAACCGCTTCGTGTTCTTCGAGAAAGCTGAATTGGACAAGTGGATCCGTTCTGCTTCCGTCAAGACTGACGGACAGCTGAACGATGAAGCAAACAGATATATTATAAGTCATCCTTCACGCGCGTAATACATAAATAGGTGTGAACATGTCAGGTATCCAACTATATCATAACGAAACGATTTTCTCTGTACCGTTTCTCCGTCGATTACAAATTCCGACGGATAAGGCCATTGACTCCTGTTGTACTGCAATTATTCAACTATTTACTGATCGATATGGTGATAAAATAGGAGAGCTGCTCAAACTGGGTGAAACCGAGTTGGATAAGGTTGATCAATTTCTAACCGTTAAGATCACCAACGAAGAATTGGGTGTTTCGTCTGGCAAGAACCCGTCACGTGCCATAGATTATTTACGGACTTATTTAACGACCATTTGTGAAAGACCGTATATTATATATGAAACCGTACAAGGGGGTATTCGGAAATATCACGAACTACCATTACTGAAGTATCACGACGTAGATGAAAAGGGTAATTGCACCCTTATCTATAACGACGCACTTAGATATCATGTTTCTCCTCGTCTTACACCTGATATACGATATGGATGTTGCTCGATTGTAGTTTTGAAAGAAATAAAGGCGCGGAACACTTACGCCGGTGTTCTTTACGAGGAAGCCTGCAGTTGGGTTAATTTCGGGAACGGAGGTAAGAATCCATTCTTTGATTGGTCAGTAAAGGAATTACGCCAGAAGTTCACATTTGACATAATGAGCGACTTTAATGAGGATATGACAAAATTTGAAGTTGCTACGATAAAAAAAATGCGAATAGATGTTATACGAAATAAGGTCCTTAAACCAGCTCTTGAGGTTCTTGAGGATTTTTACAGTAATGGTATAATCACATTCTGGCTGGAGATGAGGACATACCTGATGGGCAAGAAGAAGGTTGGTCGTCCTCCTAAGAATAGTTTCCACTTCATAATTCACAAGGAGAAGAAGGTCGTGGAGCCATCAGATCCACAAAGTAGTCATGAACCCGACATCAAGTATGACGACTACGAAGCAATAACCATTCTATCCGAAATAAAGACAGAGTTAGATGTATTTGTACGGACGGATAAGCTGAAAGATCTTATAACAAGTCAGATTGAGAAGCGCGAACAAGAGAATCCCGAGTATCCTAAAATGGTTCTGCATAAGATTAGAGATATGAAGAGCCGGATACCTGATAGGGAATACATAAAGGGTGATGAGGTACTTACTGCTCTGTGGGATGATTGCAACCATCTGGGCAGAGAGCCTAAATCAAGGAAACGTAAATTGAAGTATGATGTACCTCATTGGACGGATATGACCACAGAACAGAAGATCAATTATATGCAGAACAGCCAAGAGCTTCTCGACGAAGCAAGCAAGATAGGCCTGTCCCCTGATCAGGCCAAAGCTATCCTTGCAGGTGATTTCTTCAATTATTGCATCAAAAACCAGAAACCACTCTATAGTTGGGATGATGCATGCTCTCTCTTCTATCGATGGCAAAGAAAAATTATAACGAGTAATAATAATAATAAAATATATGGCGCAAAAGGAGAAACAACAAGTAATGAAGGATGGAACGCTGCTTTCGACTTCCTCAGTGAACCATCCAACGATTGAGCCCACCTCTCCATCTCCAACTGATGATCAAATTCTTGAAGCTTGGAATAAGATGATGGTCACATGCAGGGATTTAGATGACTGTTGGTTCGGGAGTCATCCGACCCTCCGCGAGCTTAATAATCAGTCTGGTTTGAAAAGTGGACAATTCTATATTGCAACATTACTGAATATAGTTAATGTTGCCACGAACTATAGCACCAAACTTGATAAACTTCAGATTAAGATGCTCAGCGAGTTAATCTACGAAAAGTTCTCTTACTTAAAAGATACCGAAGTAACCTTATTCTTCTACTATCTGTTCAGAGATGCAAAAAAAAATACTTTCTACGGAGCATTGCAAATCGAGACTATCATGGATGAGTTGACAAACTTTGTTCGTGTCAAGAGAAGTAAAGCTATTAAGCACCATGATATTCAGCTTGAGGAAGAAAGAATAGAGCGCGAGAAACAAACAGATGGCCCGTGGGATGATTACTGCAAACGTCACAATATAGAGATAGCAAGTTCACCTATTGACCGAGTGTTTCAAGGTCTAAAGGTTTCTACTTCTGACAATTCAGAGCACATCAGGAAGGTTGCTCAGTTTGTCAATGACAACCCTGATAATATCAGTTCAGAAGAGCTGGAATTTTTTAGGAATAGTCTATGTAAGCGTTACGGAGAAGCATTTAACATATTCTTAAGAAAGGAGGACAAGGAATGAGTAGAGAGATGAATAAGGAAGAAGCAAGCCCCAAAATTAAGGATTACAATAATTTACCGAAACCGGTAGCCATTAATGTTGAACGTGCTTTTATAAGTGCGTTAATGATTGATCGTGATGCCCATAAAAAAAACGGTTTTGTCCTCCCAGAAATGTTCTATAATGATCATAACAGAATAATATATGAAGCAGAATTAGCTCTCATCGAGGAGGACAAGCCTATTGATTGTTGGACTGTCGCTCACAAGTTGGCAAGCCAAAACAAACTTGAGGAAGTTGGTGGAGCAGCGTATGTGGCTGAGATCAGTTCCAAAGTTAAATCTTCAGCCAACATAGAATATCATGGAAGAATAATTGCTCAGTATTATGTTATCCGGGAAGCCATTGACAACCTACTGAGAACGGCAAGTAATGCCACGGAGTTAAATAAGGACGTTTCGGATATTCTGGAAGAATGCCAAGAGACTCTGGACTATCTTAGTCGGATAAACGTTGACGATGGGGTCCAAGAGATTAACGATGTACTAAAAAAGGTCTATCATGACATTATGGAGGCATCTGCTCGGAAGAACGATATTGTGGGTTTGACTTCGGGGTATCCGCTCCTTGATAAGATCACTATGGGTTGGCAATCTAAAGATTTGATTCTGATAGGAGGGCGTCCTGGAACAGGAAAGACAACGTTTGCTCTATGCCTGGCCAAACACTTGATTGTGAATAGTATCCCCGTCGGTATATTCTCATTAGAGATGAAATCTGATGAGTTGGTTCGCCGTATTGTAGCAAATGAGTGTGAGATAGAACTGAGAAAAATTAAGAACGGTCAAATGTCTGATAAAGAATGGGAACGATTGGATGTAAAAATTAACAATCTCATAGATGCACCTTTATATATAGTTGATGACGGCAATATCACTCTTGCAGAAATCAAGCGAAAAGCCAAACACCTTGTAAGAGACAATGGTGTAAAGCTCATCATTATCGATTTCGTACAGAGAATAAATGTACCATCATGTATGCTATCCTACAGGCAGACAGCTGTAGAATACAGTGCCTATGCATTGAAAGAACTTGCCAAGATTTTAGATGTTCCCATCATAGCCCTAACACAACTGAATAGAGAGGTGGAAAAGCGTGAAGGATGGAGTGGCAAACGCCCAATGACATCTGACATGGAGGGATCTGGTAAGCTGGACCAAGCTGCTAATATTGTCATCCTTCTGTACCGCCCTGAGATGTATGGTATATATCAGGATGATACAGGCAAAGATTTGCATGGAAAAGTTGAGCTGACGATTCCCAAAAACCGTGATGGAGAAGGTGGTGACAAAACGGTGAGACTGGATTTCGCTGGTCGTTATGCAAAGTTTGAGAATTCTGAAGACAAAAATCTTACCCCCTATCCTCTTGATGATCAAGGAGTGGAATAGTCATTCTCTATTGGTAGTCGTCTTTATGCTTTTTCCACCATTTGTCCCAAGTTCTGGGATTGTCCTTCTGGAACTGTAGGAGTTTCTTCTGATCACTCTCCATGTGCTTCATGTGAGGCTCTACATCTTCATACTTCCTGTTGGCTTCAGCAGCCTTGTTCTCGGCATCGGTACATCTCTCGATGGCCATATTGCAGAACAAGGTGGCCAGGGTTGCCCAGACTATGGCTCCGAAATGGATCCAACGCATGTCATTGACAAAACGGTTTGTTTGTCATAACAAACAAAACAAAGATGACGGGTGGACATACCTATTCCTCTCTCCAAAGCCATTGGGCTACCATCAAATTTCGTCGCAAAGTTACGAGTGGGGGTCTTACGACAAGGTCAAGCTGGGGTTTATTACAAAAATCTCCACGCTTTTAGGTAGTATTTTTGTATAAAACCTTGTCTCAAAGACCGCACTTTATCGTACTATCGCATCGAAATATAGAGGTAGCCCCGAGGCCCTGGAGGTGGAGGGGAAATAACTAAAAAATTAACAAAGATGAGAACAACAGGAATTAAATCAACTCCCAAGGAGTCGAAAAAAATGCCAAGCAGGATCAAAATGCGCACCGAATCAGAAAGACGTGCCTTTTCGTACTTGCCAGAGTTTATCCAGGAGAGATGTTGGCGAAACCGAAGAGTAAGGTTTGCAAAATGCCATGTGTTTTACCCAGACATTCTCTTGCCGGAAGTAAAAATTGCCATTGAGATAGACGGTGTTATACATCAGAAAAAGAGGGTTCAGAAAAAAGATCGAAGAAAGGACCGGGTGTTTACTGCTCATGGTTACGCAATGATTAGATTTACAAATGAAGAGACTGAGAATGAAACACTTTTTCTCAACAAGCTTCATTATGAACTCATCAAAATCGACGATTTAAAGGACAGAAGATATGGACTGAAGTTCATCAAGGGAATAGAAGACATCCTATATACCCAAGAGGACGAAGAATATTTAGTCGATGAATCAGAATTGTCATCATATGGTTTGAACATACGAACAGGTTCTATTTAAAATGAATCTGTATTTTCTCTTGATGTCTATAAATATGTATAATGAGTATCTTTTTATCTTTTATCAATTACGATTATGATTATTCTATTTTATTTATTCATGGCGATGTTGGGTAAGGCTATCCTGACTGGTTGGGTACATGATGCGGATAATTACCGTCGAGATCGTTGAGATATGTAGGCTTCACTCACGCTTTTATATACGAAAACTGTTAATTGATATTAAATATTGCGCGAATTTGGATTTGATTCCAAAATAATACCTATCTTTGCACTTGAACACTTGGACGTGTCTATAGGTGTTCGCCTCGCGCTGTATGCGGAGGTTGCCGTCACGCTGTTGATAAAAGGAACTGGGCAGCGGGATATTGTGCACAGTTCCGTAGATTTCAAAAATAATTTTCTTTAGGTGGCTTATTCCACCATAGATGTATGTTTTTTCCACTCCGCCAGTCTCCGAAGATTGACGAGCATGGAATCTTCTATCTGGTACTACGGCTGTATCTATTCGAATGTCAAATTCTTTAAATTATTATTATTTATGAAAAATTTTTATTATTATTCCACAAAAGATGGTGGAAAAAGTCCAGTTGTTATGAACGAAAATGGTATAATTACTATTTTCAATCGTAAGGGTAAACCTCTACAGAAATTTACAGATAATCTTCTTCACTCCTTCGATAAAGACTCTGTGAAAAGATTTCTGAAGCGCTGTACAGAGGTCAATGTCCAATCTTTAACAGAGTTGCTTGATTGGATAAATCTGTATGATAAGCTCTCACTCAATGTTTCTTTGGCAGAGTGTAATCTGAATGAGGCGAAAAAAGAACTATATTCTTTCTTATACCCTGTTAAAACATATGTGGAAACAAAAGCTATGGGTTGTACAGATATCGTGTACTGGAATTACGAGCCCGTAGAAAATCCCAAGACAAGAAATGAGTTCTTTACCCCCGAAGATGCTATAGCTACATTGAATTCGAAAAAACGCGAATACGAAGAAATGTATCATGATGAACTTATGGAAAAAGAAAGACTTCAGGCTGATGGTGGGGATCTTCGCTTCTGTGGAGAAACCGATATGGAATCTTGTTACATTTGGGACGCTGCTGATTATCTGGATGATCTAATTGACCTAGAAGAAAAAGGAGAATTATGACTGTAAACAGCCCCGATCAGGCTGCAAGGGGCACTTAAGAACCAATTCAATATGAAAAAGTATTATTTGTTTTCGACTTTGGCCATCATAGCCATGATGTGCATGTGTATGTTCACTGCCTGCGGCGGTGATGACAATGACGATGACCTGCCAGACGGCTACCAAAAGACGACGGAAGGTGTTCATCGTATCGAGGTGTCCGTCGATGGTGACCTGACAGGATGGGAAGGCAGATTCGCCTTCGTGGCCGTCTGCGGCGACGGTACTCGCGGTTACGTAAAGCTCTACGAAGACGGCAGGCAGATCTCCGATGACGGGTCGTTCCTCGGCGAGGAGCTGCGGAATTACGACATTGAGACAGATGCCAAGTGCGATCAGATGACTTTGACGGTATCACTCAGACACAGTGTTTCTGCCTCCGTCAGACCCGTGACGGTCACCTTAAAGAGTTTCATCAAAGATCAGCCCAAAAAGATGAAGGCCGTGGAGTTCACCGACTCCTACAAGACGATTGTGTTCAATTCTGAGCTTGACGCAGACAAGTATTGATATATAGCAATAGAAGCATCATACTACGGACTTTACCTTCTGAGGTTTCTGCGAGATACCGAGGATTCTCGGCAGCATGACCACGACTTCATCAACAGTCGTGCCGATGATGCTGCCGGGGCCTTCGAGGCTGAACGACGTTCTGGGGCGACGGTTGACCAGGCACAGGAGGTGGCAATGAAGGATCTTATGGATGGATTTGATTGATGATAAATAATATAATGCAAAATGTATGAAGAATCCAGCACCAATAATCAATGAGAAGCAGAAGCAGCAACTCATGGCTACTAAGCTTCAGGATGGCACAACCGCCCTTGACTATGTGAAGTCGTGGTCGGAGGACGCTCAGCCGTGGGCGCTGGCAGGAGTTCTGTCCTGCATAGAAAAGGGCTACAGCCTGAACCGGCTGACCATCAATTGGGAGGCGAGAGATCTGCGATATAAGAAAAAGTGAATTACAATGGAAATTTCCGAAAAGCAGATTGAATTGTTGAAAGCCACGACTCTCACCAGCGGCCAGAACGCTTGGGAATTCGTGCAGTCACGCCCGCAGGACGCACAGCCTTGGGTAGCCAAAGGAATCCTATCCTGTATTGCAAAGGGCTACCGTCTCAATCTTCTTATGGTTGGTTGGGAAATAAGGGACATTAGAAGAAATATAAAACGTAACACATAAAAGTATGAAAAAGAAAAAGTTATTAGTAGAATTTCCAGAGATGCTTCGCGTCTATTTTGGAAATGGTCTGCCGACGAATGTTGTACCTTTCGAGGTCGTAAACGACTTGATTAATAACGTCGAGGATATGCCAGAGCCGATGACCAATCATCCAGTAATCTTCTGCGGTGATGGTGAGAATGACCCCATCTGTGAGGTTGGCTTCGACGCTGGCGGCAATGTGGTCTTTGTTGTCGATGGCCAAACGAAATTCGTTACTGACATCGAAAACTGGGTAAATAACAATTTCGACGATCTTCAGAAGTCGCTGTTCTGTAACGACTCCACGAAGTATTTCCTTCTTGAAGGTACTTTTAGCGGCGAGCCTGTGATTGACGAGAAGCTGATATGAAGTGATCCTTGATTTGCAGATATAAACGGATGTCGTCACCATGGATAACGGTTACTGTATCATCCTTCATGAGAAACTGATAAGAAAATGATACAGGTGTAGACGTGAGCTTGGGGGCAGTCACGTCAGTGGCAATGGTCTGCTGTTGACTGAGCATCAACCACCTTGGAAGGGGGACATCCGTCTTTCATTCGATCTTTGATATAATGATATGGATGGGTGTTGCCGTAGCGTATATCCGTTCCGCTGGCGTAGTTAGGAATCGTGGGGCATATCGGATCAGCGGCCAGAGCTGTGTGGCGGTTTCGCCCCGTCACCCGCATCCATCTTTATAAATGAAAGAATATATGAAAAAGAATTATGATGAGGAACTTTTGGACTTGTCCCTCGAAGTATGGGGACAAAGGAATCAAGTGATTGTAGAAGATTCTCCCTCTGAAGAAAGTATCATTGATAACGAGATTGTTGTAGGCATTTATTTTCCAGACACACACATGTTATCTCTTAATCTCACAAGAGATTTCATAGATAAGTGCGGGTCTAAATTCGGGAAAAGTTGTCCACAACAACAAAAATCGGCAATCGGTCAATTCGGAACATCCATGATGTTCATATGGTGCGAAAATCTTAAAGATTGGCGTAAAAGGACTCACGACGTTAAGAAATATAAGGAGTTGTATTCTGATGGGGGGCAAGAGATGGATCTGTCCGATATATACGAGTCTTTGAAGTTTTTTGCCGAAGAAACAGGCGCAAATCAGGCCTCTTGCGAGACTGAGGACGAGGAATGGAGATATATCGTGACCGCAATAAGAAAAGAAGAAGATAAATAGTGCTTATCTTCTTCCCATATGGTTTCCGGCATCGGTAAAGACGGAAACGAATATCATGCTGCCACATGCGGGATGACGTATGCCAGACGTTTTCGTTGTGGCATCGGTAAAGAGTGGACTGCGCCCATCATAGCCGCGATACTTTTGGTGTTATCAAATATTATTCGTACCTTTGCAAAGGTGTTAGCCATTACAGTAATGGCCATTCTTATATTTTGCAAAACGTGTAATAATATTTTTATAACAATATGAGCAGGTTGAATGAAGAAGAACAGGATGAGCGACTGGAGATCACAAACGTAGTACTCAGACTGTTGGAGCAAGTAGTTGACCTTGGTATAGACCTCGGGGTAGAGGTCACGCCAAAGTACATGAGCGCACTCACTTTAATGCTTCAAGGAAGATCATACAAAACCGTTGGCCGCAACCTCGGCATAGATTCACGAACTGCGAGAGAATATGCTATGTGCGCAGTCAAACAACTACTTAATGTCAGGGAAAAGATACGCTGTATCAAAGGATAATCAATACAAATCCTTTGATGGTAAGTTGACTTTGGTCTTCCTTTGACCATGTCAATGTTTATTCCTATAATTTTTGATGTACATTTTAGCCTTTTATAAATCATAATCAAAGAGAAGTTTGCTATCAGAGAAAACTCTCTGTCATCTCTTGTTCTAAATCGTATCTTTTTGCTCGATCATCTTATAAGAGTTACATCCGTTTCCATCCTGGCCCAAAGCCTTGGAAATCCCATCTGGAAACTATTGTGGGACACCACCAATTTTCACCTTATATTTTATATATAATAATGTGGTGTCCTGATGGTCTGCCATCATGATAAACAACGGGTATCACAAACACAGTCCAGAACCTTCGGCAAGGACAGTACCGTCGTAAGGGAAATCTGCTGACTTCGTTCAGCGCGCTTGCGCGGGACCATGACCACCGGTCATTTTAAAAGGAGCCTAATACCCCTTTTTGTGCTTGGAGTTCTTCGACCCCCCAGCAAATAAAGGGAGAGCGCCATCCTAAAAATGAGCAAGCTCGATGGCAAAATTAGACCCTTGCAGGGGCTGGGGGGTCTTGAATTTGTTAAATCAAGAGAAAGTTTGTGACAGGCTTTGTTTCAGCCATTTTAAGTTGTATTTTTGCAACAGAATAATTGATAAAAAATGGCGAAACAAGTAATAGATTTCAAACCTATATATTGCCTCTCTGAAGAGACAAGCAGTATACTCCTCCGCACGGCTGACGATAACGTCATCCGGCAGAAAAAAAACTATAAGACCTATGAGCCGTCCAACAAACGGCTCAACTTTGAAATTGATTGTGACGGAAATGTTACGGATGTAAAGGAAAAATCATTAGCGATTCGTATTAAGGATAACCTTAGAACTCGTGAGATAACCGACCCGAACGTGGGTAAGGAAAAACATAACAGGAAGATCGGGGCAGCCTTTATGTTTTCAGGAAGCACAGACCGCATCCGGGAAATGGCATGGATTGATAGAAGTAAGGACTATCACAACGGCAAACGTTTTTCCTGGCTGGAAAGATCTACTCAGTTTGAGAAATGGGCAAAGCAACTTCACATGTTCCTTTGCCAACGGTTCGGTAAGGATAATGTGGTGGCGGTCATCGCTCATCTGGACATCGCAAGACCCGAAGTAATAGCGATTGTCCTTGCTGTCGGGGACGGTAAATATTTTTCCTTTAATCAAAAGTTTGCGGGTGAGGATAAATTTGAATATCGGCGACGTGATATTGACTTCTGGGACAGCCTCTATGAGGAAGTAAACCAGGACTGGGGACTGGACAGAGGAGATCGTCATTCCGTACCTTCTGGTCACCTGTATAACGCTTCGACTATAGAGGTGGAGATGCTACAGAAGATTAACAATGAGAATAAGGCTTTACTCGTTGCCAAGCAGAAAGAGTTTAGGGATGTGAATGAGCAATTTAATCAAGCAACCCGGCGCGAGAAAAGTCTCTCGACAATGTTGTCGAACCTTGAAGCCCAGAAGAACGATCTCGAAGACAGAATAGCGTCAGCTACATCACAGACACAGCCAGCCCGAATTTCAACTGCCGAACTGACACGCCAGCGTCAGCAGCTGATAAACGAGCTTAACGCCATTTCAGGAAAGATCCAGGAGCGTGAGGAACAAGTCAGGCGGGCAAGGGTAGACTTACAAGCAGTCGCAGACAAACGCTCAGCCAAACAAAAAGAGCTTGAGATCATTAAAAAATCAAATCCAATACCGGCATCAGAATCCAGTGTGACAGCTATGCGAAAGATAGAAGTCACTGTATGGGAAGAGTTTGTAAAGGATGGCGGTCGGCAATATAACAACATCCTGAATATTAGCGGAAACTATTTAAATGTTGAAAGTTACCGAAACCGAATTAAAAATTCACAGATGAAATTTTTTATCGATTACGGAGAACTGGTTGTATCTATTGCGACCTCCATCTATATGGGCGATCTGACTCGTGCTAACGCACTGGCCGAAAAGCACAGCTTTCGGCAAACATCTCTCGCGCGTGAACGCTACTATAATAATAGTGTTTTTCTCGAGGCCTGCTTGAATGAGGTCCTTTCAATGTGTCATCAATAAAAATCATAAGGCTATGGGTAAAAAGAAACAGATGTGCGAAGTCGCACCCAGTAAAGGTATGACAACATCACAGAGCAACGAACATTTGCGCAATGCAAGAAATGCAGCTACTCAAAAGAGATGGAAAGGTAATTATGACCCTACCCGTGAACATCTCAACTTTGAGGTAGTCAAGGGCGGGATAGTCACTCCCGTTGACAAGAAGCTTTCCATACCCAGGAGAATAAAGAAAATCCTGAAGGAAAGAAATATCATCGATCCCAATGTGAAGAAAAAGGAAGAAGGAAAGACAGCCAACATCCGCACTGTCGCTAACTTCGTGCTGGGAGGTTCCCGCGAACAGATGCACCGTCTGGCCTTCGGTGACCAGAAGGTTGATCTTAATCAAGGTGCTGATAATAGCCTTATAACCCGTAACAAGGCTATAGAGAACTGGGCCATCGATACCTATAATTTCATGGCCAAGAAATACGGTGAGGACAACATAGCGGCTTTTGTTGTTCACATGGACGAGACAAACCCTCACGTCCACTGTACAGTACTGCCTATCACAGAGAACAATAAAATCTCATGGAAGAAGGTGATGGTTGGCGAAGACAAGTATGAATATAGGGATCGTATGTTTCAACTGCATAACGAATTTGCTGAGGTGAATAAAAAATACGGCCTGGAACGTGGTGACGCTATCGACGTCACAGGTGCCAAGCACCGTTCCACCGAGCAATACCACCAGTGGCTCGATGAACAGAAGGGAAAGCTGGAAAACGATATTTATGAGCAGAAAAAAGAAATGTCTGATCTGGACACACAGATTACTATTGCCACGAAGCGTGTAAAAGGACTCTCCACAATGCTCTCGAATCTCGAAGTCCAAAGACAGCGGATAGAGGGTGAAATATCCGTCCTTCAGGCAAAGGCCGAGGAAGGCCAGCTTTCCTCAGGCGAGTTGCAGCTCCAAGAGCAGCTGACAAATGAGCTGGAGGCTATCAAAAGCAAAATCGAGGAACGCAAGAACCAGTTACAAGATGCAAAGTCAAAACTGGAAGTAATAAATAGCAGAAAGGAGTCTCTGGAGGATGATTTTAAGCAGTTTTCTGAGGAATACAACGACATCGAGAAGGGTGTCAAGGAATGGATGAAGTCTCAGATGTTTCATAAAGTAGCCCAGGAAATCAGTAGAACATATTCGGATGTTGAAGATTGTTTGGGAAAATTTGATAACCACTTTTCTACCGAACAGAAAGAATATGCTCATAATAAGTGGGCTGACAATGAAGGCCCTGAAGATAAGATATCCCTTGAGGAAATCGCAGATTTTTCCAACGAGATAGTCGCTGTATCTGCAGCCCTCTTCATGGGCTATGTCGATGGAGCAGTGAATTTCGCCCATGCTAACGGTGGCGGGGCTAGCAGTCCCGGGCCGGGATGGGGCCGAGGCAAGGATGACGATGATGACATGTGGCGGCGCAAGTGTCTGTTTATGGGAATGAAGATGATGCGCCCAGCCGGTAAGCAGAGCCGTCGTAATGCTCCCAGACAAAAAACAAAAGGCATTAGACGGTAATAATCAACTGTCCCCGGTCTCATACAGACCAGGGACAGATTCATTATCGGCGGGCGGGAAGCAAATTGAGAAATATCTCTCTGGCTCCCTTCACGGTTATAATCATGCTGTATTTGTTTTTGTGGGCAAAGTCCACTTCAACATCTTTAAGTTCTTTTTTCAGATAATCAACTACCGTAGTGCTAAAAGAAGTATGAAGGAACGAAAAAACAAACATTCCATCCGAAGATTCCTTGAGCTTACAATAAGTAGGGTTTTTAATACCAGAAATATCCAGCATGTCTATTATCCTTTGTTTGATCATAAGGATATCAATGCCGCGAAGGCCCTTAATTCTTCGGTTATCGCCAATCATATTTTCAAAATTTTACCTGTAACAATAATATAATTATTTCAGGCAAAGATACGCTTTCACAAGGTGATTTCAAAACTCTATATAATAATTCTCTTGATTTAACAAATTCAAGACTATCGCTCCCTCAAAAATGGGTTTTTGGGGCAAAAACACCATAAAACGTCACAAAAAAACGTCACATCATTCAAACGAATCATGTGTCGGATCATATTCTCTTAGTATCAGTACGTCAACCAACAAACATCTGATTCCCTATGTTCTTTGGCATATTGACACGACTCTCCTTCCTTAGATTTCGATCTTAGGCAGATTATTAAGGGCTTTCTTTTTTTCTTCGTCGGCTGCTCGCAGATAGACGAGTGTATATTTCAGACTACTGTGGCCCATGAGTTCCTGGACGACCTTTACATTGGCACCGTTTGTTAAAGTCTGGGTACCGAAGGTGTGCCGTCCACAATGCCAGGTGATGTGCTTGTCAATTCCTGCAGCCTTTGTCCACTGCTTCAGGAAGTGGTTGCACATATCACCGCTGTTTTTAATAGGCAGCGAAAAGACAAGGGTTTTATTCGTTGCATCTTCAGGTTTGTCCCCGACAATTTTAAGCAGCGTATCAGTCATAGGTGTGACGACACCGCTACGGTGGCTACGACCCTCCTCCTTACGTTGCCTGAAGGAAATTATCTTATTCTGGTAATCAATGTCCCCGTAAGTCAGCCTCTTTACGTCACAAAGCCTCATTCCGGCAAAGCAGGTCAGGGCAAATGCACGGCGAACATCTGGGTATTTCCATGTGTAAGGTGTATTGAACAGCTTTTGAAGCTCTTCAGCACTCAGGATATCCTTTACAAGCATATCTTCCTGGCTGTCGACGAAAATTCCTTTGCAGGGATTCTCAGAGAAAAGTCCTTGCTCAAAAGCAGCAAGGATTACTTTCTTGAAACGACGATAGACGGATGAGACACCGGTGCCGCGATGATGATCTGTGATCCATTGCACAAATTCTCTCATCATTTGCTTGTTGATCTGGCGGGGTTCGATGTGCAAGGCGAAATGCGGGTATTGCTCCGCAAGGAAGGTTTTAAAGTTATTGAGGGCCATTTCTATGACCCTAACATCCTTCTTTTTGTATTTGTTGATATAGGTCTGATAGAAGTCGAGAAAATTGATGGCTTTTGACTTTTTGAGGCGGTAACCCTCCTTGTTTTTAAGGAATTCCTGCTCCCGTTCAAAGCGGATTTTTCGAGCGAGCTGCTTGATTTCATCGTTTTTAGTGCGTTCAGCCGACGTTCTGGGCTTGCCGTTCAGGCGTAGCGACAGACCCTCTTTTCGTCGAATACAGGAGCCGTTTTCCTCCTTGTAGCCGATTTTATACTCCAGATACAAGCTGTATTCAGACCCGTTATTGATAGGTGTCATCAACAATCTGGGGTTTCCTGCCTCCAAAAGGAGCTTGTTTTTACCTCTTTCTGCCATCTCTTTTCTTTTGTTTTCACCTGTTTGCAAAGGTACAAAAAAGAATTGAATCAAGGTGTAGAAAAAGTGTAGTTTTTAACCAAAATTGGGAAAATAAGGGTATTTTAGGAAGATGAAAGAAAATCGGACAGTTGACTTAACCGCCTGATTTTTACGTACTTGGCTTCCACGTTTTCTTTCCGTTTCTTACGTTTTCTGCCTTGCAGTACCCCGACCGAGAATCGATTAAGTGCACAATAGGATCGGTTCCGCTGTGCACTATTGATTGTTTGTTATAGACAATAATACTTGGTCAGGAAATAGGTGCGGTCCCAGTCGAGGATTTTCCGCTGCGATTCCTTCTCGGGGTGGATGTTGAACTCGTCGAAGATCATCAGCTGCTTGTTCTCCAGGTCGTAGAGCGGCCACTCCTTGGCCTTGCCATCGGGCGACTGATCGGCGCTGAGCGACGGGTTGCCGGTCTTGGCAAACTGTACCCACATGCGGCGCATGGTCTTTGAGAAGGTGG